>PVMK01120648.1_pt1 | contig 55383 bp, 60 predicted proteins | sample 1853481 | NCBI WGS metagenome assembly PVMK01 (sample SAMN08533507, study PRJNA380276) | Marine sediment metagenome, whole genome shotgun sequencing project.
TTAGGCGCTCGTTCAAGTGATACTGGGGGGCTTTCAACTACATAGCGAGCATTGCAATCTCGTGAAACAGCAAATTCACTTGCATTTTCCGTTACTTATACGCATGAGGCGGCCCTGACGGTTGGGTGTGGGAGATCGCAATGTACTTGTCCCGACTTCGGAGGTTCGCGTTTCTAGCCGCAGGCCTGGCTCTCTTGCCGGCTCCCGCCGGCGCACTGATCACGGTGGGTAGCCTCGATCTCCCGAGCCCCGGCACGGAGGTCGTCGTAGAGGATGATCTGGCTTATGTCGGAATCTCTGGCTACTTCGGCCTCGCCGGCCTCCTCATCGCCGACATCGCCAACCCAAACGCGCCGGTCGAAATTGGCGCAATCAAGTACGGGTCATACTCCCGGACGATAACTGTTCAGGACGTGCTGGTGGAAGGCGGACTGGCCTACCTCGCGGTCGAGGAATCCGCGGTATACCCGAGCCGACCGACCGGCAGCCTTTGGATCGTCGACATTTCCGATCCGACCGCACCCGTCGAAATCGGAGCCTTTGAAGTTTCCCTTGCACCGCGTGGCATCGCGGTGGTAGACAACCTCGCCTATCTCACCGTCGACGCTTTTCCCCTCCCCCTCCCGGGACCAACATCCGGTATGTGCGTGATCGACATCGCCAACCCATCGGCTCCCGTGCAGGTTGGGAACATCGAATTCTCCCGCTCCACGCTCCGTAGAGTAGTTGGAGAAATCCGATCTCGATTGGTGCTCTCGGATCGGATAGGTCAAATACAGAGAGGCCACCCGGGTAGCGGCCAGAATCAGGGCTTGCGGCGTACGCCAACCCGTCGACGATGGTAAGGTAGTTTGGCCGGCCGGAACTCACGGCCAAATCGATCTCGACGGGCGCCGTCGGGTCCGAGACATCGACTGTGCGAAGGCCAGCGGTATCTGCGATGTAAGCCAGATCCCCCAGCACTTCGATTTCGTACGGAGCGTCCAAGCGGAAGCTGGAGCGGGAGAATTCGATGTTCCCAACCTGCACGGGAGCCGATGGGTTGGCAACGTCGATCACGTGCATGCCGGATGGTTCGATTTCGAAAAATGGAGGCGGGCCCGGGGGGAAGGAAGGAGAAGGGTAGAAGGTGAGATAGGCGAGGTTGTCCACCACCGCGATGCCGCGCGCTGCATGGGAAATCTCAAAGTCTCCGATTTCGACAGGTGCCGTCGGATCGGAAACGTCGACGATCCAAAGGCTACCGGTCAGTTGGCGGCTGGGATATACGGGGGCTCTCTCGACCGTGAGGTAGGCAAGTCCGCCTTCCACTACCACGTCCCGAATAGCGATCGACCGGTAGTACGACGACCCGTAATCGATTGCGCCAATTTCGACCGGTGCATTTGGGTTGGAGATGTCGGCGATGACGAGGCCGTCGATACCGAAGCCGCCAGAGATTCCGATATATGCCAGGCCATCCTCTGCGACGATCGCCGTCCCAGTGCTCAAGAGATCGAGGCTGCCGACCGTGATCAAAGCGCTGGCCGGGGCGGACAAGCAGGCCAGGCCCGCGACGAGCAGTGTGAACCTCCAGAATCGGGAGAAGTCCATCGAGATCACCTCGGTCCAGCCCGTCAGCACCTGATAGTGCACATAAGTTGCTGAAAGAACAAGTGAATTCACTAATCTTCGGAGCTGGGTCAGCTCCCTGAGGCCGAAACCACTCAGGGCCAGCTTCAGCAATTGACCCCGTTCGCCGATTTTCCCTGCGGGTGCGCGGATCTGCGTGGAATTTCGCCGCTTCGGTCGACAACATCGGCTGGGGGGACGAGACTCCGCGCCGCCGAGTGCGCTAGAGGGGGATGAGACCGGCGATGATCACCGGCTGCAACACGAACGTCTTGTATCGCGGCAAGCAGTTCCACGTCCAGACCGAGGACAGTGGGCGCGGAAAACCGCATATCATCAGCCACGTGTATCACGGCGGCACGATCATCGCGTCCGAAAAGAGTTCGTATGCCAACCGCGTCGATGCGGAAGAGCTCGACATCAAGGTACGCGCGCAGATCGAGCTGCAACACAAGACGATGTTGAAGCGCTTGACGGGTGGCGAACTCGATGCGGTGATCGACGAACGCCTCGGCGGTGGTCTCGCACCCGCGAAGCCGGCACCTGCGCAGGCTGCCAAGAAACCGGCAGCGGAAAGCAAGGCGAGCACTGGCGACACGTCGGGCTCTGTCACGGCCAACGCGTCTACCGATCCCTCGATCGATCAGGAACAACCCGCTGCAGACACGAAGCCAATCATCGACGCTCCGGCCCCGGCCGCGTTTGGCACCGGCGCCGATTCCGAAAAACCGCTCGACGAGGTGATCCTCGAATACCTCGTTGACAAAGCGCGCGATCGCGCCGCTCCCAAGAAGCAGCCTCCCGCGCGTCGACAGCGCCAAAAAGGGTGAGTCGCCCGCGCTTCCGGTTGCGCGGTGGCGGTGGCGCGGTCAACGTGCCGCGCGGCGACGGCGCGATCCGGATGTTTCACGTTTCCAAATCGTATCTGGCGGGCAGCTTTGCGTTGCGCGACGTCAGCATCGAACTCGCGAAGGGCGAGTTCGTCTTCCTGACCGGCCCCAGCGGCGCGGGCAAGACCAGCTTGCTCAAATTGATCTTTGGCGCCGAGCGCCCGAGCGAAGGGCAGATCGTCGTGCTCGGCCGCAACATCGCGCGCCTCGGTGAATCCGCGGTGCCGCCGCTGCGGCGCAGGATCGGCGTCGTGTTTCAGGATTTCAAACTGCTGCCGCGGCGCACCGTCGAGGAGAACGTCGCGCTCGCGCTGCAGGTCACGGGGACGCCGCCGCGAGAGACCCGTGCGCGGGTGTTTGCGATCCTCAAGCAACTCGGCCTGCAACACCGGCGTTACCACCACCCGCTCTCACTCTCGGGCGGCGAGCAGCAGCGCGTCGCGATTGCGCGTGCGCTTGTCAACGAACCCGAAATCCTGCTCGCCGACGAGCCCACTGGAAACCTCGATCCCGAGTTGACGGTCGAGATCATGGACTTGATCGCGAGCGCCGCACTGCGCGGCACGACCGTCGTAGTCGCGACGCACGAACTCGAAATCGTGCGCCGCTATGGCAAGCGCGCTGTGCGCCTCGAAGGCGGGCAGATCGTCGAAGACACCCAACCCTCGATGCCGCGAACATGACGCGAACGACCTACAAGTGGCTGCTCTTCGTCCGAACCGCGATTCGCGGGATCGCATCGAGCCCCGTCACGAGCGGGATCTCGGTCGTGACGATCGGCGTGACGCTGGTGCTGGTGGGAGCGTTTGCGCTGCTGCTGCGCAACATGGAAGAGTTGCTCGACCAATTCGGGGACGACCTGCGCGTGACCGCCTACCTGGAGTCCGAGGTGTCGGGCGAAGTGCTGCGCGGGTTGGAGCAGCGCGTTCGAGAGATCCCCGGCGTCGAAGACGTCGAGGCGGTGTCGCAGGACGAGGCACTCGAGCGGTTTCGCGCCTCGGTGGGAAGCGGCTCTGCGTTGCTCGACGGGCTCGACGTCAACCCGCTGCCGGCTTCACTCGAGATTTCACTGAGGGAGGATCGCCGCTCTGCGGAGGGGATGGAGGCGGTCGCGAGCGCCATCGAAGGGCTCGCGGGCGTCGAGAGTCTGAGTTCGGGGCGCGATTGGGTCGAGGGCTATCTGCGCGCGGTCGCGTTGGTGAAGGGCGTCGGCATCGGCCTCGGGATCATTCTCGCGCTCGCAACCCTGTTGATCGTCTCGAACACGATTCGACTCGGGGTCTTCGCGCGCCGCGACGAACTCGAAATCCTGTCGCTCGTCGGCGCGAGCCGCCCGTTCGTGCTGACGCCGTTTCTGCTCGAGGGCCTGCTGCAGGGCGCTGCGGGCGGCGCGGTCGCGCTGGCGTTGCTCTACGCGCTCTTCCGCCTGGCACTGCCGGGATTCGAGTTTGGCCTCGAACTCCTCGTGGGCTCTGCACCGCGCTTCTTTTCTTCGGGAGAAGCGCTGTTCGTGGTCGTTGGCGGCGCGGGACTCGGGTTGTTTGGATCCGCGGCGGCACTCAGCGGAGGCTCGCGGCCATGAGGATCGGAACCCTCGCCGCTTCGATTGCTTGGCTCGTGGCGATCGCGTTGATCCCCGCAGTCGCACCGGTTCGAGCCGAGGACGAACCCGAACTCGAACATCTGCGCCGCGCCATTCGCGAGAGCCGCGAGCGCGTCACCCGCTACGAGCGCGAGCAGCGCGGGCTGCTCGAAACCGTCGAAGCCCTCGATCGATCTGCCGCCGCGATCGAGCGCGACCTCGCTCAGGTGCGGCGCGTTTCGGAGCAGGCACGCAAGACACTGAAGCAGGTCGAAGCGGAAGCGGCCGAGATTCGCGAGCGGCGCGAGGTGCTCGAGCGCGCGATGTCGGGTCGCGCCGTCGCACTCTACAAGGCGGGCTCTGCGGGGCCCGTGCGGCTGCTCTTCGCCGCCGATGGCGTGCGCGACCTGCTTTCGAGGTTGAACACCTTGAAGTTGTTGCTGGGTCACGACATCGATCTGCTCGAGCGTCACCGGATCGAATCCGCGGCGCTGGTCGAAGCCGAGGCGCGGGCGCGTGAGGCGCTCGTGGGTCGGGATGAAGCACTCGCGAAGCTGCGCGAGCGCTCGGATCAGCTGAAGCGAGAGCGCGCGGTCAAGCGCAAGCTGGTGGCGCGGTTGCACTCGGATCGCGCCAGCGAACGCGCGGCACTCATCGAGCTGGAAACCGCCGCCCGGGCACTGGAAGAGACGCTCACCTCACTTCGCAAGGCGCCCGCGCGCCGCGCAGAGCCCGAGGGCCCGTCCTTCGCGAGTCTGCGCGAGCGGCTCGCGCCGCCCGTCGAGGCTCCGATCGCCGAACCCTTCGGGCGCGTGGTCGACGCCGAGTTCAAGACCGAGACCTTCCGCAGCGGCGTGGAGTTCGACGCGCCGCTCGGCGCCGTCGTCGAGGCGGTGGCCGCGGGCCAGGTGCGCTTTGCGGGCTGGTTTCGCGGCTACGGGAAGCTCGTGATCCTCGACCACGGGGACGAGTATTTCACCGTATCTGGGCATTTGGCCGATATTCGGGTCGAAGTGGGAGACGAAGTCGAACCGCGCGGTGTCATAGGGACCGTGGGAGACACGGGATCGCTCTCTGGGCCTCGGCTGTATTTCGAGGTCCGCCACGGGCGCGAACCCCAGGATCCCCGCAAGTGGCTCCACCTTCGGGACACGGGGTAGACTGTCGGCCACGAGATGGATGGGGGGGGCATGCCTACATCGCCCCCGGCGCGCCCCCGTCGCCATCTCTTTGCCGCGTTCGCAAGAGCGAGCCGTGACGCGCAAAAGCAGTGGTCGTGACGCGAAACAACAGTGGTCGTGACGCTAGACAACGGGATAGGTGGGCGGAAATGGAATCGAGATCCATGCGACGACTCAGGGTTCGCTTTCTACTGACTTTTCTCGCGGGTGTGGTCGCCGCCGGTTTGGCGCCGGTCCTCACCAGCAACGTGAGCCACTCCAAGGCATCGCGTTACGACGACCTCAGTCTCTTCACCAACGTGTTGACGCTGGTTCGCAGCAATTACGTCGAGCCGATCGAGGACAGCGAGCTGATCCGCGGCGCGGTTCGCGGGATGCTCGATCAACTCGACCCGCATTCGAGCTTCCTCGATGTCGAGGCCTACGAAGAGATGCAGGTCGACACCAAGGGCGAATTCCACGGGCTCGGAATCGAGATCTCGAAGCAGAAGGATGGCTTCATCGAGGTGATCTCGCCGATCGAGGGCACGCCCGCGGACAAGGCCGGAATCATGGCGCGCGATCTGATCGTGAAGATCTGCCCGACCGAGGTCCCGGAAGAATGGGAAGAGGACTGCCGACCCACCAAGGATATGACGCTCTTCGAGGCGGTTTCGCTGATGCGCGGCAAGCGCGGCACGGAAATCACGATCAACATCTATCGCGAAGGTTTCAGCGAGCCCCAGCCTTTCACAGTGGTTCGCGACGTGGTCAAGGTCGTTTCCGTGAGTGGCGAACTACTCGAGCCGGGTTACGGCTACGTTCGGGTCCGCGCTTTCCAGGAGAGCAGCGTCGACGAGCTCGAGGTTGCGCTCGCTGAAATCCACGCCGAAGCCGAGGCGCCGCTCGACGGGCTCGTACTCGATCTGCGCGACAATCCCGGTGGATTGCTCGATCAGGCGGTGCGGATTGCGGATCTCTGGTTGTCCGACGGTCTGATCGTCTACACGAAGGGAAGGCGCGAGAACCAGCGCCAGGACTTCCTCGCCCACGACGAAGCGACAGAGCCCGATTATCCGATTGCGGTGCTCGTCAACGGCGGCTCGGCGAGCGCGTCGGAGATCGTCGCGGGCGCGCTCCAGGATCAGCGGCGCGCGTTGATCGTCGGTCAGGATACCTTCGGCAAGGGCTCCGTTCAGACCGTCTTCCCGCTCGAGGGTGATCACGGTCTGCGCCTGACCACAGCCCTCTACTACACGCCGTCGGGTCGGTCGATCCAGGAGGTCGGAATCACACCCGACATCGAGGTCGCGCGGGTCAACGAGTTTGCGCGCGTGAAACCGCGCCGGCGCATGCGCGAGGCCGACCTCGAAGGGCACTTCACCCAGGGTGACGCCGACCCCGATTCGGTCGTGCAGTCCAAGGATCAAAAAGCCAAGGATGAAAAAGCCGAGGATGAAGAGGTTGCGGATGAAGCATTGGAAACGTCGGAAGACGACGCCAGCGACTACCAGCTCGACCGCGCCATCGAGGTGTTGAAGAGCTGGACCTACTTCGAGCATCTGCGCAACAAGGATGAGCCGACGCCTTCGCTTCAGGCCAAGGCGCCCGAGACGACTCCCTGAAGTTTCGAGTCCGCTCGAGGGTGCTGCGACCGTGCGATCAGCGCGATGACTGAGCCCGCAAGCGCGGGGCCCCATATCTATTCGGTCGGCGAGCTGCTGGCCGGCCTGCGCGCGTTGCTCGAAGAGCGCATCGGGCGGGTGTGGGTGGTCGGCGAGCTGAGCAATCTCCACCGGGCGCGCTCGGGGACATCTCTACTTCACCCTCAAGGACGATTCGGGTCAGTTGCGCGCCGCGCTGTTTCGTAGCGCGGCGCGGCGCCTCGCGTTCGAGCCCGAGGATGGGCTCGAAGTACTCGTCTACGGTGATCTCTCCGTCTACGAACCGCGCGGCGATCTCCAACTCATCGTCCGGCAGCTCGAACCGCGCGGCCTGGGTGCGCTGCAGCTCGCCTTCGAGCAGCTGCGCGCGCGGCTCGAAGCGGAGGGGCTCTTCGATCCGGGACCGCAAGCGGCCACTGCCCGCGCGCCCGTCTCGGATCGGTGTGGTGACATCGCCCACGGGCGCGGCGATACGAGATGTTCTGGAGGTTACCGGCCGGCGCTACCCGGCGGCTTCGATCCTGATCGCCCCGACGCGGGTGCAGGGCGCCGGGGCCGAAGACGAGATCGTCGAGGCGATCGACAGGCTTTCCGCGCAGCCGGACATCGACCTGATCCTGCTGGTGCGCGGCGGCGGATCGCTCGAAGACCTGCAGGCGTTCAACAGCGAGGTGGTGGCGCGTGCGATCGTTCGCTCGATGGTGCCCCTCGTCTCCGGCGTCGGCCACGAAGTCGATGTCACGATCGCGGATCTGGCCGCGGATGCCCGTGCCGCCACACCGTCGGTCGCGGCCGAAATGGCGGTGCCCGACGCTGCGGATCTCCGGCGTCACCTCGTGCGCGATTGGCGTCGGCTGCTGCTCGCGCTGCGCGCGGTTTACGAGCGCAGCGCGCAGAGCCTCGCGCGCGAGCGCGACGCGCTCCAGATGCTGGCGCCTTCGGCGCGACTGGCCGTCCAGCGCGCGCGGCTCGGGGCGGCGATTCACGCGCTCGTGCGCGTGGGCGCTGCGCCCGCGGAGCGCGGCCGCGCTCGACTCGCGGAACTCGCGGGCCGACTCGACTCGCTCTCTCCGCTCGGGGTGCTCGATCGCGGCTACGCGCTGGTGCGTCGAGCGCGCGACGGCGCAATCCCGCGAACCGCCGACCAGCTCGAGCGCGGCGAGCAGCTCTCCATTCGCCTCGCCGAGGCCCAGCTCGAGGCCGTCGTCGAGTCGATCGCGGCGCTGCCGAGACCCCAAAAGCCGCTTTGAAGTCGCGGGGTTCGGGGCGTCCGCCGTTGACGCTGAAGGGGCCCGCAGATAGCATCAGGCCGAATGACGAAACGTCGCAAATCAAGCGGCGCCCCCCAAAAATCCCCCGACGCCGAAGCTTCCGACGGGACTACCTTTGAGGAGGCACTGCAGCGCTTGGAGGCGATCGTGGATCGCCTCGAAGAGGGCGACCTCGAACTCGAAGCTGCGCTTGCCGCGTTCGAGGACGGTGTGAGTCTCACTCGGCGCTGCGCGGGCCAACTCGAGGATGCGGAGAGGCGGATCGAAGTGCTCGTGCGCGAGGGCGAAAAGTGGATTGCGCGCCCGTTCGCGGAATCTGAGGAGTCGGAATAGTGGACGTTTACGCGTACTTCGAAGAGCAGATTCCGAAGGTCAACCGCGTGCTCGACGAGGTGATCCCGGCCGCCGACACCGAGCCCGCGCAGCTGCACGCCGCGATGCGCCACATCTTGTTCCCGGGCGGCAAACGGTTGCGCCCGGTCCTCGCGATGGCCGCTGCGGAAGCCGTCGGATCTCTGGGCGAACGCGCACTGCCGCTGGCAGCTGCGGTCGAACTCGTCCACACCTATTCGCTGCTTCACGACGACCTGCCGTGCATGGACGACGACGACGAACGCCGAGGCGTGCCGTCCGTTCACATCGCGTTTGGCGAAGCCGTCGCGGTGCTCGCGGGTGATGCATTGCTCGCGTCGGCCTTCGAGGTGCTCGCGAAGGGTGCGCCCGATCTGGAACCCGATCGCGTCGTTGCCGCGTCGCTGGAACTGTCTCGCGCGGCGGGCTCGCTCGCGTTGGTTGGAGGGCAGGTCGAGGATCTCGTATTCGATGCCTCGGACATGAACGCCGAGCGGATCGAGCAGGTGCACGCGCGCAAGTCCGCGGCGCTGATCGCGGCTTCGATCGTGGGTGGCGCATTGCTGGGTGGCGCAGATCCCCAAACCGTCGAGGGTTTGAAGCGCTGCGGGTTGGCTGCGGGAATCGCGTTTCAGATTGCCGATGACGTGCTGGACGAAGGGGAGGACGATCCGTGCTCGCTGGTTCGTGCGGTTGGCGTCGACGCGGCACGCGAGCGCGCCGAGAAACTCCTGACGTCCGCACTCGTTGAACTCGAAAACCTGGGCGAAAAGGCGGAGCCGCTGCGCGAGTTGGTGCGGTTCTCGGTGCGGAGAACGGTATGAGTGACGCAACGCTGTTGGAGGGAATCCAAGAGCCGGCTGACCTCCGGAAGTTATCGAAAGAACAAGCGGAGCAGGTCGCCGGAGAAATTCGCAACGAAATTATCGAGCGCGTCTCGCGTACCGGCGGGCACCTGGCCTCGAGCCTCGGCGCCGTCGAGCTTCTGACCGCGATCCACTACGTGTTCGATACGCCGAGCGACCGCCTCGTGCTCGATGTCGGCCACCAGGGGTATCCGCACAAGATGTTGACCGGTCGCCGTGACGGATTCGATCGCATCGGCAAGGCCGACGGGATCGCGAAGTTTCTGCGCCGCTCAGAATCCGACTGCGACGCGTTCGGCGCGGGCCACGCGGGCACCTCGATCTCGGCCGCGCTCGGGATGGCGCGTGCGATGGAACACCAGGGGCGCGACAATTGCGCGATCGCGTTCATCGGCGACGGTGGGATGACGGCCGGGATGGCGTTCGAGGCGCTCAACCACTCCGGACATCTCCAGCAGAAGAACCTCGTGGTCGTGCTCAACGACAACGAGATGTCGATCTCGCCGAATGTGGGCGCGTTGTCTTCGTATTTGTCGAGGAAGCTCTCGAATCCGCTCGCGCGCCGGATGAAGGGCTTTGCGAAGGAGTTCCTGACAGCGCTGCCGGGCGACATGCTCCACTGGGCGCAAAAGGCCGAGGAGTCGCTCAAGGTATTCTTTTCGCCGGGACTGCTCTTCGAGGCGCTGAACTTCAAGTACGTCGGGCCGATCCAGGGTCATCGCATGGATGTCCTACTCGAGACCTTCGAGAACGTGAAACAGATGCTCGCCAACGGAGAGGGCCCCGTTCTCGTGCACGCGATCACCTCCAAGGGGTACGGTTACGAGCCCGCACAGCAGGACCCCTTCAAGTACCACGGCGTCGGCGCGTTCGAAGTCGAGTCGGGTCGCTTCTATCCGAGCAAACCCGGGCCGCCGAAGTATCAGAACGTATTTGCGGACGCACTGATCTCGCTGGCCAAAGACGACGAGCGCATCATCGGAATCACCGCGGCGATGGCGGACGGAACCGGCCTCGATCGCTTCGCCGAGGCCTACCCGGATCGCTTCTACGACGTCGGCATCGCCGAGCAGCACGCCGTGACGTTTGCGGCCGGCCTCGCCGCCGAGGGAATGAAACCCGTGGCGGCGATCTACTCGACGTTCCTGCAGCGCGCCTACGATCAGGTGGTGCACGACGTCTGCTTGCAGAATCTCGACGTGACGCTCGTGCTGGATCGCGCGGGCATCGTCGGCGCCGACGGTGCGACCCATCAGGGTTTTTACGACATCACCTACCTGCGCTCGCTGCCCAACATCGCGATCATGGCCCCGAAGGACGAGAACGAGCTGCGACACATGCTGCGGACGGCAGTCGAGTTTCCCGGCCCGTCCGCGATCCGCTTTCCGCGAGGATCGGGTCTCGGCGTCTCGCTCGACCCCGACATCAAGGCGATTCCGCTCGGTGAAGCCGAACTGCTGCGCGACGGTGACGACGCCGCCGTGTTGGTGTTCGGCACGCTCGCCAACGAGGCGCTCGAGGCCGCCGCAGAACTCGCCTCCGAGGGCATCTCGGTCGCGGTCCTCAACGCGCGTTATGTGAAGCCGTTGGATCGCGAGCGGATTGTGCGCCTGGCGCGACAGTGTCGCGCCATGGTGACGGTCGAGGAGGCGATCCTGGCCGGCGGGTTTGGCGCGGCTGTCCTCGAAGCCCTGGCCGAAGAGGGTGTGAGCACGCCGACGCGTTGCCTCGGCATTCCGGACCGGCTGATCGAGCACGGCGATCCGAAGGAAATCCGCCGCGAAATCGACCTCGACCGAGAGGGCATCGTCAAGGCGGTGAAATCCCTGCTGGCCGCCGACGGGGACCAGACTCCGTCCTCGGAATGACTCGTGGCAGTCGCCAGCGGCTCGACGAGCGCATGCTGGCCGACGGTCTGACGGAGAGCCGCAGTCGCGCCCAATCGCTGATCCGGGCCGGCCGCGTGCTGGTCGACGACACGCCCGTCGACAAACCCGGGACGGCCATTCGCTCCGAGGCGAAGGTTCGCGTCCGCGGCGAAGATCGGCGCTTCGTTTCGCGCGGCGGCGAGAAGCTCGCGGGAGCGCTCGAGGATCTGGGCGTCGACCCGACCGACCGCATCTGCCTCGACATCGGAGCGTCCACGGGCGGGTTTACCGACTGCCTGCTTCAGCACGGCGCCAAACACGTATTTGCGCTGGACGTCGGTTACGGGCAGCTCGACGCCCGCCTTCGCGAAGAAGCGCGCGTGACCGTGATGGAGCGGACCAACGCGCGGCACCTCGAGGCGGCTGCGTTCGACCCGCGGCCCGACTTCGTCTCGATCGATGTTTCCTTCATCTCGGTGCGCCTGCTGCTGCCGACCCTCGCCGAGCAGCTCCCGACCGCCGAGCTACTCATCATGGTGAAACCGCAGTTCGAGGTCGGTCGCGAGCAGGTCGGAAAGGGCGGTGTGGTGCGAGATCCCGAGCTGCGCGCCGCTGCCGTGGCGGGGGTGAAGCAATGCGCAGCAGGCTTGGGCTGGACGGCCACGGGCGAAGCGGAGAGCCGCCTCGCAGGCCCCAAGGGGAATCGCGAGGTCTTCGTTCGGTTCGCCCCGCGTCTGGCCGATACCCCATAGGTGCGCAGCGCTGCGTTGACTTTCGGTAAGGCGAACTTATCCTTTCTGAGTCGCAGGTTTGACTTTCCCAATCAGAGACTCGAGCAGCAGGAGCAACATCTATGGCCGTAATCGAAGTAACCGACGCCGCTGCAGCGCGGGTTCGGGAGCTGCTCGAAAAAGACGACAAGCTCGCGACCCACAGCCTTCGGATGAAGGTGGTCGGCGGTGGCTGCTCGGGCTTGCGCTACGAGCTGGCCTTCGATGATCGCCTGAACGAGACCGATACCGTGATCGAAGCGCACGACGTGAAGATCGTGGTCGATGAGAAGAGCGCGCTCTACCTGATGGGGACCACGCTCGACTTCGTCGATACCCTCAACGAAACGGGATTCAAGATGGGCAATCCCAACGCCTCGACGACCTGCGGTTGCGGAGAGTCGTTCGCGGCCTGACGAGGGTCGCCCCCCGTGGCCTTGAAACTCCCGATCTACCTCGACCACCACGCGACGACTCCTGTCGATCCTCGTGTCGTCGATGCGATGGCGCCCTACTGGAGCGACGATTTCGGCAATCCTTCGAGCGCGGGCCACGTCTTCGGATGGCGTGCCGAGGAGGCCGTGGCGATCGCCCGCGAGCGCCTGGCGTCGGCAATCGGCGCGTCGGACGCGTCGGAGATCGTCTTTACCAGCGGCACCACCGAGAGTGACAATCTCGCGCTGATTGGCCTCGCGCGCGCCCAGCGCGGACGCCGCGACCACCTGATTGCGAGCGCCATCGAACACCCCGCGGTGCTCGACGCCTGCCGATTCCTGGCTGGCGAGGGTTTTTCGCTGACGATTCTGCCCGTCGACGGCGCGGGTCTCGTCGATCCCGCAGCGGTCGAAGCCGCGATTACCGATCGGACGCTCGTCGTTTCGGTGATGGCTGCGAACAGCGAGATCGGAACCCTCCAGCCGATCGAAGCGATCGGTCGGATCTGCGGCGAGCGCGAAGTCCTCTTTCACACCGATGCCGCGCAGGCCGTCGGCAAGATTCCCGTCGACGTGCAGCGCTGCGGGGTCGATCTGCTCTCGATGTGCGCTCACAAGCTCTACGGCCCCAAGGGCATCGGCGCGCTCTACATCCGCAAGCGACGGCCGCGGATCGCGCTGCAGCCGCTCTTGCACGGGGGCGCCACGAGGGGGGCGTCCGCTCGGGCACGCTGCCGGTTCCGCTCATCGTCGGCTTCGCGCGCGCGGTGGAGCTCTGCCTCGCCGACCTCGATGCCGAGGCCGCCCGATTGACGGCGCTGCGCGAGGCGCTCTGGGAGCGGCTCTCGGGCGCGCTCGAGGGGGTCGCGTGCAACGGCTCGCGCGAGCGCCGGCTGCCCGGCAACCTGAACGTCTCGTTCGCGGGCGTGAACGCCGAGCAGTTGCTCGTCGCGCTGTCTGACGTGGCCCTTTCGACCGGCTCGGCGTGTGCGTCCGGCAGCGGCGAGCCGAGCCACGTGCTCGAGGCCCTCGGCCTCTCGGAGGCGGTCGCCCGGTCCTCGCTGCGCTTCGGGATCGGGCGCTCCAACGACGCCGAAGAGATCGAGTGGGTGGCGGGAGCGGCTCGTGGAGGCGGTCGTTGCGCTCCGCGGATAGCCGCGCTCCGGGAGCCTCAGCGACCGGCAACTCCGATCCCCGGATATTTGGTGGCCGCGCTACCTTCTTGCCGATCGAGTCGACACCCGATTTGATGGAATTGACACCCAAATTCGGCCCTGATCGCCGATAAGTGAGCGCATATGCTGAAGGAGAGTTCGGTTGGCTGAACAGAAGAGCGACAACATCACCTGGCACGAAGGTCAGGTTACCCGCGGCGATCGCGAGGCGATCAGCGGACAGCGCGGCGTGACGATCTGGTTGACGGGGCTTTCGGGATCCGGGAAGTCCACGATCGCCGTTGCAGCGGAACGCGAATTAACCCATCGAGGGCGTCTGTCCTTCGTGCTCGACGGCGACAACATCCGCCACGGGCTCAACAACAGCCTGGGCTTCTCGCCCGAGGACCGCACGGAGAACATCCGCAGGATCGGAGAAGTCTCGAAGCTGTTTACCGAGTCCGGCGTGATCGTCTTCAGTTCGTTCATCTCTCCCTATCGATCCGATCGCGATGCTGTACGCGCGCTGATGGGCGCGGGCGATTTCGTGGAAGTCTATGTGGACGCGAGTCTCGATACCTGCGAGAGCCGAGACGTGAAGGGGCTCTACAAGAAGGCGCGAGCGGGCGAGATCCCCGAATTCACAGGAATCTCGGCGCCTTACGAGGCGCCCGAGAGTCCCGAGCTGGTTCTCGATACCAACCGCCAGTCGGTCGAAGAGAGTGTGGGCAAGCTCATCGAGTACCTGGACGCAAAGGGATATCTGACCGTCTCATCGGGCGCGTAGCCTGAGACGACGGGGCGAGGAGTTGGGGTGAAAGTGCGGATTCATCGATTGAATCAGATCGCATCGCTTTCGATGGCGGCGGCGCTGCTGTTGAGCGGTTGTGCGCTGATTCCCATCGGCAAACAGGCGCGTCTGCGAGATCCGGACCCGGGTCCCGAATTGCGCCCGCACGCGCCGCCCGAGTACGACATCCTCGTCGCCCACGATCACCAGGCGCGCGGCGATCTCGACGACGCGTTGGCCGCCTTCGAGCGCGCACTCGAAAAGGATCCGGACTCCGCCTACATCCACCGGAAGCTGGCGATGAGTCTGATTCGAGCGGGCCGGCCCGCAGAATCTCTCGAGCACGCAGAGCGGGCGTTGGAGATCGACCCGGAGGATCCGCGGACCCGCGTCTTCGTGGGCCAGCTGTATCGGATGCAGCGCAACGTTGCGGCCGCTGAACTGGCGCTGCTCGATGAGGAGTCGGGTGAACCGATCAACCGGGAGGCCGGCGTTCTACTCTACCAGGTGTATATGGAGAGTGATCGGAGCGATCAGGCCATCGATCTCGCGCTGTGGTTGGTCGATGTCGTCGATGACCCGATCTACGCGTACGCGGCGCTCGCCAAGGCCTACGAGCTGGCGGGGCAGTTCGAGAAGGCCGAAGAGTCACTGCGTAAGGCCCTCGAGATCGACCCGGATAATCTGCAGATCTATTCGCAGCTCGCGCGGTCTGCGCGGACACATGGGGAGACGGGCGCCGTACGGGCGATCTACGGCGAAATTCTCGAACTGCATCCCCATCACCACGACACCTTGATGAAGCTCGCGGACGTGCAGTTGGGCGAGAACGATACCGAAGGTGCGCTTCGGACTCTCAAGGAGATCGAGGCGAACTATCCAAACGACATGCGCTCGGTGGTGCGATTGGGATTCCTCTACTACGAGAGCGAGCGTTTTTCTGAATCTGCCAGCCGCTTCGAGACCTTCCTCGAGAGCGAGCCCGAAGACGACGAAGTTCGCTTCTTCCTCGGGATCGTGCGTCGCCGGATGGGAGAAGATACCGCGGCCATCGAAGTCTTTTCCGCGATCCCCGAAGACAGCGAGCACTCTGCCGAAGCACACACGCAGCTGGCGGTTCTCTTGGAGCGGAGGGGAGATTTTGCACGCGCACTGGAAGAGGTCGAGGCGGCCGTCGCCGCAAAGCCCACCCGGCCTCGCGAACTCTACTATGCGACGCTGCGCGCAAAGGCCGGAGATTTCGATGGGGCCGTCGCTTATCTCGAGGGGTTGCTGCTCAAGGACCCCGACGACGATGAACTCCTCTTCAACCTGGGCGTCGTCTTCAGTGAAGCGAAGCGCATGCAGGAAGCGCTCGAATACATGGAGCGCGCGATCGAGCAGAATCCGAACAACGCGAGCGCACTCAACTACGTCGGTTACACCTGGGCGGAGCGAGGGGACAATCTCGATCAAGCCGAGGACTACATCGTGCGGGCCCTCGACCTCAGGCCCGATGATGGATTCATCATCGATAGCCTTGGCTGGGTGTACTACATGCGCGCGCGCCCGCTCTTCGACACGGGAAGAAACGAAGAGGCGAAGAAGTACCTCGATCGGGCGCTGAAGGAACTCTTGCGCGCCCAGGAGCTCACCGGCGGCGACCCGGTCGTCTCGGAGCACCTCGGCGATACCTACCTCCTGCTCGATCAGAAAGACCGCGCCCTGAAGAACTACCGGGAAGCCGTTGACCTGACGCCTCGAGAGGGCGAGCAGCCCGATCTTCTCGAAAAGCTCGAGGCCCTCCAGCGCGAGATCGAGTAGGCGTGAAACGCATCGCTGTTGGCGCGGTGCTGCTTTTCTGGGCGACGGCCTGCGCAACGCCCATTTCATTTCAGCCCTTGCCACCGGGCGACCCTCGGCCGGATCAGCTGCTCGAAGACTGGGTGGAGCGCGCCAGCGAGCGGCAGCGGCTGCGCGGGCTCGCGCGGCTTGCGGTCGACGGGCACGACGGGTCGGTCCGGCTTCGCGGCAAGCAACTCGTGATCCTGGAACGGCCGTCGCGGCTGCGAGTGGAAATTCTCGGGTTCCTCAATCAATCGCTCGCGGTGATCACCACCGACGGCGAGGGTTTCGAGGTGTACCGCGCAGACGGCCAGAGCTACGAAACCGGCGAGGTCGATGAGCACCTGCTGTGGAAAGAAGCCGGGATCGACCTGAGCCCTGACGAGGCGGTGGCGGTTTTACTGGGGGTTCCGATCTCCGAGCCGCTGCCCGCTCCCGCGAATGCGGCTCGCGATGCTGAAGGGCGGATTCGCATCGATCTGGCCGACGCCCGGGGATTCGTCGTTCAGCGGGTGACTTTCGATCCGGCTGGCCGCCTTCGCGCGTTCGAGGTTCTCGACGATTCGGGTGGCGTTGTCTGGGCGGCGCATTTCGACGCGTATCGCGATGTCGATGGTTCGCCCTTCGCGCATTCGATCGAGGTCGACGTTCGCTCGGGGATGACGCACGCGGAAATCTCGTTTCGCAACGTCGAACTGAATCCCGACCTGCCACCCGAAATATTTCGCTTGTTTCCGGCCGGCGAGAGCGGCCCGCCGAGTGCGGATGCGGATGGCCGATGAACGCAATCACCCGATCGCCCGCCAGACTTCGAGCGCCTGAACGGGAGACCTGCGTTTGATCGACGTCCGAACGGAAGAGGTGCTTCAGGGCGTCCTCGATCGGTTGATCGGAGCCTCCGGTGGGCTCGGGGCAGTGGCGGCCGTCCGCTGCGAGGGGCTCGGATCCTGGACCGGCGCGAGTGGGTCACTCGATCTGGAGCGGCAGACCGCGATGTCCGCTGACGCGCGCTTTCCCATCTACAGCATCACCAAGACCGTGATTGCGGTTTGTGTGCTCCGACTCGCGGAGTTGCGCGCACTCGCGCTCGACGAGCCGATTTCGCGTTGGGTGGCGGGCCTGCCTTTTGGTGACGACGTCTCGCTGCGCCGGCTGCTCAATCACACCGCCGGCGTTCCCAATTACAGCACTCTTCCCGAGCAGATCGACGCGTTGAGCGCATCTCCGGGTCAGGCCTGGACGTTCGAGCAATTCGTCGAGCACAGCTGCCATCGCGGTCTCGATTTTTCGCCCGGCGAGGGCTGGATCTATTCGAATACCGGCTATGCGCTGCTCAAGCGCGCCGTCGAACTCGCCAATGCGACGAGCTTTGCAGAAGCCGTGCAACAGCACGTTGCGGGCCCGCTCGGTCACACCGCCACCGCAGTCGTGGAGGGTCGCGCTTCGTTCGAAAAGCTCGTGCCGGGCTTCGGTCGCGAGTTCAACCGCGACGCCGAGCTGGAAGACGTTCGCTTCGTCTACGACCCGGGTTGGGTCGCGCACGGACTCGTTGCGTCCACCGCGGCGGAAATTGTCGAGTTCTACCAGGCGCTCTTCGGCGGCAAACTCGTGCAGCGCGCATCGCTCGCGGAAATGACGCAGCTGGTGGGGGTGCCGGGCGATCACCCGCCCGCGGTTTCACCGAGCTACGGACTCGGGTTGATGAGTGATCCCGATGGAATCTACGGGCCCGATTTCGGCCATGGCGGTGGCGGTCCGGGCTACAGCCTGTACGCGGGGTGTCATCTCGATTTCAGCGGCCGCCGGGTTTCGGCCGCGGTCTTCTGCAACACCGACGAAATGAACGCCGGGGAGTTGTGTGACGGCGTGCTCGCGGCCCTTCAGCCGGAACTCGGGGAGACCCTGGCACTGATCTGATTGGGTTGAATTGCCTACAGGGAGCAAGGGTCAGGTGAGAGCGCCGTTGGGCCGATTGTGCGGGTGTGTCGGAGTCCAAGGGCAAACGGATCAAACTGGGTCAGATGCTGGTCGCCGCTGGCGCGATTGAACCCGCTCAGCTTACGAAGGCGCTCGAGGAACAAAAGCGCAACGGCGGCCTGCTCGGGATGGCGTTGGTGCGGCTGGGGTTCGTCGATGAACGCGCCATCGTGCGCGCTCTTGCCAGCCAGCTGAATCTCCCGGTCGTCCAACTCAAGGGGAAACAGATCAGCTCCGAGGTGCTCGAGCTGGTGCCCGTCGATCTCGTCGAGAAGCACCGCTGCCTTCCCCTGCTCGTCAACGAAGATGGTGACGCGCGGGTTCTGTACCTCGGCATGGAGGACCCCTCGGATCCCGACGTCGTCGCCGAAATCTGTACGCTCGTCGGTATGAACGTCCAGGCGGTGTTGGTCGCTCCGGCCGATCTCAATGATGGAATCTTCCGCCACTACGAATGCGCGGGTTTTGGAACGCAGCCGCTGCAAGATTCGGCGCCGTTGGCCGCGTCGTCTCCGCTGCAAAGTTCCACGTTTGCGCCGGGGATGAATTCGATCGATCCGAACGCGGACGACATGGAACCGACGTGCCTCGACGACTTTGGCCCCGAGCCCTCGTTCGTGGGACTGGACGAGCTGGGCTCCGAGGAGTCGGAGGGCCCGCTCGAGTTCGAGGAATCATCCCGCTCTCGCGCCCGATAAGCCGGCCGAGAAGTCCACGGGCGCCAGCGCCTCGAGCGACGCGCTGCTCAGAGCCATCGCGCAGCTGCTCGTTGAGAAGGGTGTCTTTACCCGCGAAGAACTCGTCAAGCAGTTGAGGGCGATGTCCAAACCAATCGGCGGTGGTTGACACCCCAGCGCGCCAGCGGCACCCTGCGGCGCCTACTGGAGATTAGGGAGAAATGATGCGTCTCGAATACGGCTTCGAGCTTTCCAAGGTCGAAGTCCCTCGCTTCTCGGTCGAAGCAGTGGAGGGCATCGGCAAGCTCTTCACGCTCGCGGCTCTGATCCTCAACGTCCTCGAGACCAAGGATCAGGTCGAGATCGTCTTTCACGGCCTCAATCCCGAGGATCCCGAGACGAAGATCGCCGCCTTCAAGGAGATCGTCGGCGGCTCCGCGTCCGGCGGCAATTTGAACTACCGGCCCGGTTCGGGGGGGCGGGTTCCCGGCTCGTCCAGCTCTTTTCGCTGGATCGTGGTGAGCCGCTGAATTAGCGCCTTCGCGCAAAGCCCGCAGTCCCGCGGGCCCAGTCCTGGCCCACATCCAAGCCCCAGCGCCCACGTCCAGCCACAGTGCCCACGTCCAAGCCAGTCAACACCGTTCCGCCGAACGCGGCTGCGGCGTTGACGGTCGTCGCGGAGTTCTTATAGTCAGCCCACTCCGGCCTGGCGTTTGCGAACGAGAAGGCGGGGGATGGGTGGATACCACGAGAGAGCGTTGCGGCGGATGAAGTCGTTGGATTCGGTGGGGACGTTGGATTCAACTGCATTGGGGTGGGCTACGTGATCGAGGCAAAGGGACTCACCAAGCGCTACGGCGATCTCGTGGCGGCGGAGGATATCGACTTCTCGATCGCGAGAGGCGAGGTGGTGGGTTTTCTGGGTCCCAACGGGGCCGGCAAGACGACCACGATGCGAATGCTCACGGGATTTCTGCCTCCTACGGACGGAACCGTGCTGATCGCAGGGCATGACATCTTCAGCGATCCGATCGCCGCGCGACGCGCAATCGGTTACCTCCCCGAAACGCCGCCGCTGTATCCGGAGATGAGGGTCGAGTCCTTTCTCACGTATGTCGCAAAAATCAAGGACGTGCCGCACGCGGAGAGGCGAGCGGCCGTCGATCGCGCTCTCGCGCGCACGGCGCTGAACGATGTCAGGCGGCAGGTCATCGGCACATTGTCCAAGGGGTTCCGGCAGCGCGTGGGGCTCGCGCAGGCCATCGTCCACAATCCGCCGGTGCTGATTCTCGACGAGCCGACCGCCGGGCTCGACCCGCTCCAGATCCGCGAAATTCGCGCCCTGATCGCCGAACTGACGGCGCCGTCCCAGGGCGATACCCAACAGACCGTGATTCTCTCGACCCACATCCTCGCCGAGGTGGACGCGATTTGCCGCCGCGTGATCTTGATCAATCAGGGGCGAAAGGTGGTCGACGCACCCTTGTCTGAGCTCACCGCCGGCGGTCGTACGCTGGATCAGATCTTCACCGAGCACACAGCTCACGACACTGCGGTTCCATTGGAGGCTGCTGTTGCGTCCGAGCCGGGGAGCGCGTCGTGAGGCATGTCACTTCGGTAGCGGGGCGCGAATTGGGCTCGCTGTTCGTGTCGCCGGTCGCCTATGGGGTGCTGAGCCTGTTCTCCGTGCTCGCCGGGATGTTCTTCATTCTCGATCTGAGTTGGTTCGAGCAGGCTCTTCTCCAGCTCCAGCAGTATCCGGACCAGCTCGCCGAGCTCAATCTCAACGACCTGCTGCTCCACGAGTTCTACGGTTCGATTTCAGTGGTCCTGCTCTTCTTGATTCCCGGCATCACGATGGGCGTGTACACGGCCGAGAAGACGAATGGAACCGAAGAGCTGCTGCTCACGAGTCCGCTCACGATCTGGGACATCGTGCTCGGCAAATTTGCGGCGGGCGCGATCTTCATCACCGCGTTGGTTGGGATCGTGGGTCTCTTCGCGAGCGTGCTGTTCATCTACGGCGACCCGGAAGTCGGCAAGACCACATCGGGCCTACTCGGGCTTCTTCTCACCGGTTGGACCTACGTGGCGATCGGCGGCCTCGCTTCTGCGATCACCCGCAGTCAGATCGTCGCGTTTCTGATTACGCTCGTGGTGTTGGTGACGCTCCTGTTGCTGCCCGGCCTCGCAGAATTTGGCATCGCGGGCAGTGGCTCCGGTGTCGCCGCGACGCTTCGTTGGCTCTCGGTGCAGCTCCATTTCGATCCGCTGCTCAACGGCCTCGTGGATACCGCGGATCTCGCCTACTTCGCCGTCATGATCGGGAGCTTCCTGGTCGTCACGAAGGCGGCCGTGGAGTCGGTGCGATGGCGATGATGAGGGGCGCGCGCTGATGTCTGCTCTACTCGGCGCGCTCGGTCTGATTTCGATCCTCTTCGCCCTGGCGGGCTTCTTCATGGCCTTGACGGGGGCGGCTCCACTCGGCTGGAGCGTTCTCCACGGGGTCATCGGTTTCACGCTGTTGGGTGCTGCGGCGTTGATCAACCTCGACGGGCTGCGCGAGCGGATGACTTCCGGGGAAGCTCGCCGCGCGGGCAAATACGGTTCGAGTTCGCTGATCTCGGCGCTGCTGGTGATCGCGATTCTCGGCATGGGGGGGTACCTCGCCAACCGCTATCCCCAGCGCTTCGACTGGAGCGAGCAGGGCGTTCACTCGTTGTCGGACCAGACCACCAAAGTCTTGTCGGCTCTCGAACAGGATGTCGAAGTCCTCGCGCTCTATGGCAGGATGGATTGGGAGCCGGTTCGCGCACAGCTCGACCGCTACGCGTACGCGAGTGAGCGATTCAAGATCATCGAAATCGCCGACCCCAACGAGAGGCCAGACCTGCTCGAACGTTACGATCTCATGCCCGAGCAACTGGGTCAGGGCATCGTTCATCTCAGGTATGGGGGCGAGTCGGTCAACATCGAACAGCCGACGGAAGAGACCCTGACCAATGCGATCGTGAAGCTCACCCGCACGGGCGACAAGACCGTCTACTTCCTGGAAGGTCACGGTGAGAATCCGATCGACGGCGAGAACGGCGCGGCCGAAGAGGGCTTTCAACAGGCCGCCGAAGCACTGCGCAACGAAAACTACAAGGTCGAGAAACTGTTGCTCGCGGCGAAGAGTGACGTTCCCGAGGACGCGGACGTGGTCGTCATCGCGGGCGCGTCGCGCCTGATGCTCGTAGAAGAACGAGAGGCCCTCGACCGTTACATCAGGCGCGGGGGCGCGGTGCTGGCCATGGTCGACCCGCGGGTCCGTACGGACCTGGTCTCAACGCTCGCCGAATGGGGTGTCGTACTCGGGGACGACATCGTGGTCGATCGGGAGTTGGCGGTCTTCGGTCGGGCAACGACTCCCTTTGCGAGCCAATACGCGCCGAATCACCCGATCACGCAGGATCTGAGTGAGTACACGATGTTTCACGTGGTGCGCAGCGTGAAGCCGAGTGCAGGCGCGGAAGGTCGCCTGACCGAGATCGTGCTCACCGGGCGCGAATCGTGGGCGGAACGCGACCTCGATCAGTTCTTCGCCGAGGGCCGAGCCGAATTCGATGGCGAGGACCTGATGGGACCCGTGTCGATCGCGGTGGCGGGAACCGCAATCCTGGAAGGCGCGGATGATGCCTCGCAGGAAGCGCGGATCGCGGTGTTCGGCGACTCAGATTTCGCGTCCAACCAGATGCTCGGCAGCTACCAGAACCGCGATCTCTTCGTGAATACCGTCAATTGGCTGCTCGGTGACATCGAAGCGATCTCGGTTCGCCCGAATCGTTCGCGCGCGTCGCAATTTCAGATGAGTGCCTCACAGAAGCGAGCGGTTCAGATTCTCGCTTTGTTCGCGATCCCCGAGGCGCTCGCCGTGGTGGGTGTCTACATCTGGTGGACGCGCCGCCAGACTGCCAGGCGATGAATCCGAAGACGACCGCGATACTCTTCGCGATCGCCGCCGCGCTCGCAGCCTTCGTCTACTTCTACGAGATCAAGGGCGAACAGGCGCGCGTGGAAGCGAAGGCTGCCGAGAAGCGGCTCTTCCCCGACGTGGAGCAGACTGAAATCACGTCGATTTCGCTGCGCGTTTCGGATGCTCCCGAGATCAAACTCGAGCGTCGCGACGGCCGTTGGCGGATCGTCGCGCCGATCGATTTTGCGGCCGACACGTTTGCAGCCGACGGCGTTGCGAGCGCGATCACCCAGCTGATGAGCGAATCGGTCATCGAAGATCCCCAACCGCTCGACGCCTACGGCTTCCGCACAGGGGGTGCGGAGGTTCGCTTCGCGGTTGGCGAACTCGAAAAGACCCTGCGGATCGGGAGTGCGACACCAGTCGGCTCGAACTCTTACGCGGTGGTGGGCGGTGACGATCGCGTTTACACGGTGGCCTCGTATCAGTTCTCGCCGTTCAAGAAGGAAGCGGCGGAATTTCGGGACAAGCGAATTCTCGACTTCGACCCCGCTGCTGTTCGGCGGGCTGCGATCAGCTGGCCTGGGGCGGAGGTCGTCATCGATCGAAGTGACGAGGGTTGGCAGATGGTTGCACCGGTTCAGGCTCTAGCAGATGCGGATGCGGTCGATAGTCTGCTGATGAACCTGTCGCTTCTGCGGGCGTCTGGGTTCGTCGATGATCCCGGCTCCGACGAGGAGGCGGGCTTTGTGCCGCCGCAGTTCGCGGTCGAGATCGAATTGGCTCGTGAAACCGGGGATTCGGATGCTGCGATCGCGCGATTTGCGGTCGGTGGCGTGGATGAAGGCGGGTCCCAGCGATTCGTTCGGAGTGCTGCAGAGTCGCTCTACCTGATTTCGCAAGAGAGCCTCGACGGCTTTCCGCGCAGGGTGGTCGAGTATCGGGATCGCCGGCTCGCGGAGTTTGCGGCTGAAGATGCTCGGCGCATCGAACTGGGTTTCCACACGGCCACCGGAGAGACTGTTGCGGTCAGTGTCAGTCTCGAAGACGGCGGCTGGATGTCGAACACCGATCCCGTTCGATCCGAAAAGCTGGACGCCCTGGTGGATGCGCTATCGGATCTGCGCGCCCACGACATCATCGCCGAAGAGTTCGGGCCCACAGAGCTTCAGGCGATGGGGTTCGACCCCGCGAGGGCCGTGCTTCAGGTGTACGGCGATGGCGACTCCGCCGAGCCCCTCGCCGAGATCCAACTCGGTGTCGCCTTCGGCGACGGAATCACTGCGCGCGTCGCCGATCGCGAAACCATCTTCCTGATCGCTACAGCGCTTGCCGATGCGTTCCCCGCGGATCTCGACGACTATCGGGTGCGCTTCGTCGCGCAACCCGAATCGGCGACGGACGAGTAGGGGCCGCGCTTCTAACTCGCGAAGCCTTCGGCTTCCCTTTGCGTGTGGGGAGCGGGGACGTTGTTGAATAGTTGAATTCGGGGACGTTGATGAGCTTTCAAAAATGCCACCGCTTCCGCGTCCCCGAATTCAACTATTCAACAACGTCCCCGCTCCCCCGCGCTCCTAGACTCCTTCTGTGACGATCATTCGGGTTTGTGCCGCGCGCATTCGGATGGCTTTCGCGTCGCGGTATTCCGGTGAGTTCCACCACTCCCGAGCGCGTTCGAGGCTCGAAAATTCGAGCACGACGATTCTCTCTGGCGCCCAGTCGCCTTCGAGACTCTCGGTCGCGCCACCGCGCGCGACGAACCTCCCGCCATACGCTTCGAGGGACGCGGGAACGAGGCTCTTGTAGCCTCGTAGGCCTCCGGGTCGCGCACTTCGATCTCCACGATCACGAACGCGGGCATATCAACCTCCCCAGATGTGTTACGCGCAGTGGGCTTCGTTGCGCACAGAACCCGTCGGCCCGTGCAGTGTGCCGATCGCCCCGCGCCGAGAGTCTGCTGGATCAGGATAGGCGCTCCGGTCCGCCGCCGCCTAGCGCATCGAATCGAGTACACCAGCGGATTTTGGGCTGTTATAGTCGGCCCACGGTTCACTTCGTTCGGGGTTCGGGTGGTCGAGAAGGATCTGCTCCTCACGATCGCAGAGGTCTCGGTTGCGCTCGCGGGCTTCTCCGCGATCGTCGGACTGCTCGGCAATCGCTCCGGGCGATCCGATATCAAGGTCGACGCGCTTCGGCTTCAGGTGATGCTCGAGATGAGCCTCTTGGTGGCCGCTGGCGCGTTCATGCCCGTGTTGGTTTCGCTCTTCGAGTTCGATGTCTGGACCAGTTGGCGAATTGCGACGGCTGCGTGGCTGGCGATTGTGATTCCGAGCGAGATCATCGCATGGTTCCGTACGCGAGACATGCCGGACATGAAGTTGAACCGGTTGAACGTCAATACCGTCAACTGGATGCTGTGCCTGCTATCTGACGGCGTCATGTTCTTGGTGATGATTGGTTTCTTCGAATCCAACGCGGGTGCGGTCTATCTGCTCGCGCTCTTCGTGTATCTGTCCGTAGCGGCGATCCTCTTTGTGCAGTTTGCGGCATCGACCTTCATGCCGAGCGAGCAATAGCGTGAAGTCATTCGGGGCGATTCATCACATCGACATCACCGTGCGCGACCCCGAACGAGCGCTCGCGTTCTACGATTTCGTGCTTCCGCTGATGGGATTTCGGCGGATCGAGGACGCCGACGAGGGGCCGCTCTGGGCCGGTGCGCAGGTAGAAGTCGGATTGCAGACCGCTCGAGCCGACTCGACGGCTGCACACGATCGGCGCTCTCCGGGTCTCCACCATCTCGCCTTCACGGCGCTGAGTCGAGAGGCCATCGATGAACTCTACACGAAACTCCAGGAGGCCGGCGTTCCGATCTTCGATCCGCCAGCCGACTACCCCGATTATGCCCCCCGGCTACTACGCGGTCTTCTTCGCGGATCCCGATGACATCAAACTCGAGTATGTTTTCACGCCCGAATGGCCGGTGTGATGTGAATGGCATCCGGTAAACGCACCGCACCGCGGCGTTTCGAAACGGGGAGGAACGAAATGCGCAATTTCTCTATCGCTTGTGGCCTGGTGCTCGTGGTGATTCTCCTCGTGTCTTGCCGTTCGGCCGATCCGGGTACGATCACCGTCTACAAATCTCCCACCTGCGGTTGCTGCGGGAAGTGGATCGAGCATCTCGAAGCCGGCGGCTTCGCGGTCGAGGTGATTGAAGTGAAGAACGTAGGCCAGATCAAAAAGAAGAACGGGGTTCCGGCTGAGCTTGCATCGTGCCACACGGCGCTCGTCGACGGTTACGTGATCGAAGGGCACGTGCCCGCCGAGGACGTGAAGCGCTTGCTCGAGGAGCGTCCGGAGATCACAGGTCTGGCCGTTCCAATGATGCCGATCGGTTCACCGGGGATGGAGGGCCCGAATCCGGAGCCCTACGAAGTGATCGCATTCACCGAAGAGGGAAGTGCGTACACCTACGCGTCTCACGGGCCCTGAGTTTTCCGAGACGCCTCAGCGCTGCAGGATTTCGAGCATGGATTCGTGCAGCTGGGTGTTGCTCGCGATGGTTTCGAGACCGCTCGTGCAAGGCCTCTGGCCCGAGAAGTCGCTCGCGCGTCCACCGGCTTCTTCCACGATCAAAAGCCCGGCGGCGACATCCCAGGGGTGGAGCTTCAGCTCCCAAAATCCGTCGAAGCGGCCAGCCGCGACATAACAGAGATTGAGGGCGGCGCTTCCGTCGCGCCGAATCGCCTGGACGGTTTTCGCAAAAGCCGCAAAGTGGTCGAGGTTGTCGTCGGTCGAGCTGTGAACGTCGTACGCGAAGCCGGTCGAGAGCATCGCGTGGTCGAGCCGGGTTTCCGAGCTCACCTTTAGCGGGACGATCGTTCATCCTAGCGCCGCGGCCGCGTACCGCCGAGAAGAGTTCGTCGAGCAGCGGGTCGTAGACGACACCCACCGTTGCGACGCCCTGGTGCTCGACACCGATCGAAACGCAGAAGCGCGGATAGCCGTGGGCGTAGTTGGTGGTGCCGTCCAGCGGGTCGATCACCCAGCGCCAGCCGGCGTCGGGGGTGTCGGTTCCGCCTCCCTCTTCGGCGAGGATTGCGTCCCCGGGCCGCTGCGTCTGGATCCCTTCGACGATCAGTCGCTCGCAGGCCCGATCGACATCCGTGACGAGGTCGATGACGGCGCTCTTGGTCTGGATCTCGAACTCACCCTCGTAATTTTCACGCTGGATCTGGCCGGCCTCACGCGCGAGGCGCTCGGCGAGTTCGAGAATCGCTGTGGCATCGGCACTCATCGCTTAGGCGTCACCGAGGCGAAAGAGCGTTCGCGCGTTTTCGCTGGTCGTGTGCGCGACCTCTTCGGCGGGCATTTCGTGGAGCGCCGCGAGCACCTCTCCGACCAAGGCTGACGTGGGCGGGCTCGTTGCGCTTGCCGCGAAAACCCTCTGGGGCGAGCAGCGGCGCGTCGGTTTCGACCATCAGGCGTTCGAGCGGGAGCGCCTTCGCGACCTCTTTGAGTCCGCGATCGTTCTTGAACGTGAGGATGCCCGAGAAAGAGATGTAGAAGCCGACCTCGATCGCGCGCCGCGCGAACTCGAGGGTTCCCGTGTAGCAGTGGAGGACGCCTTCGACTCTCGCCTCGCGTTTCCGTCTGCCAGATGTCGAGCAGCTCTTCGAACGCGTTGGGTTCGTCGCCGCGCACGTGGATGGTGGCGGGCATTCGCCTGGACCGCGCGGTGGCGGCCTGCTCGGCGAAGACCGCGCGCTGCACTTCGCGGTCCGAGTTCATGTAGTGGTAATCGAGCCCGCACTCTCCGACGGCGACCACGCGCGGCCGACCGATCAGTTCTTCGAGCAGTGCGCGCGCTTCGTCGTCGAACTCTTTGGCTTCGTGGGGGTGCACGCCCACCGTTGCAAACACGCGCGGATCCGCGGCCGCCAACTCCACGGCGCGCGCATTGCCCGCAATCCCGTAACCCGAACCGATCGCGATGAAGGTGTCGACGCCGGCTTCACACGCGCGATCGAGTGTGGCGGCGCGGTCGACATCGAATTCGCCCGCCACCAGATGGCAGTGGCTGTCGAGCCACACGGCTAGTCGGCCTCTTCGGGGACTTCGATCCGGGGGAAGAGCGCGGCGCCCTTGGTGGTCGCGGTTCCGGGCTCGAGAACCCCCCAACGTCCGGCGTCGTCGGGAAGCCGGGCCGTCTTCAGCGCGTCGGGGATCCCGAGTCGACCGAGGATCTCCTGCGCGGTATCCGGAACGAAGGGCGCGAGCAGCAGTGCGATCACGCGCAGTGACTCGCAGCTAGTGTAGAGCGTGGTTGCGACCAGGTCGGCGTTTGCGGGATCCTTGGCGGCCTTCCAGGGTGCGCGGATTTCCAGGTAGCGGTTGACGCGATCGAGGAATTCGAAGATCGCCTCCAGCGCGCGGTGAAACTCGTAACGTCGGATCGACCGGTCGACGCGCGCGGCCGTTTCGGGCGCGGCCGCCTGGATTTCGCGCTCGAGATCGCCCGGCTCGCCCGCCTTGGGGACGACGCCATCCGCGTAGCGAGCCGTCATGTTGAGCGTGCGGCTCACGAGGTTTCCGAGATTGTTCGCGAGGTCGGCATTGATCCGGCGGATCAGCGCGACTTCGCTGAAGGTCGAGTCGAGTCCAAAGACCATTTCGCGCAGCAGGAAGTAGCGAAACGCGTCGAATCCGTAGCGCTCCTTCATCGCGATCGGAGAGACCATGTTGCCGAGGGATTTGGAGATCTTTCGCCCCTCCATGTTCCAGTATCCGTGCACGTTGAGATGCTGGTAGACGGGCAGGCCCATCGTCTTGAGCATGATCGGCCAGAAGATCGCGTGCGGTTTGAGGATGTCCTTGGCGACGAAATGCTCGACTACTCCCCAATAGCGCTCGAAGTCCGGTCCGTCCGGGTAGCCGATCCCTGTCAGGTAGTTGATCAGCGCGTCGAACCAGACATAACAGACGTAATTGGAATCGAAGGGGAGTTCGATTCCCCCAGTCGAGTCGCTCTTTGGGTCGCGAGATGCAGAGATCTCCGAGCCCGCTCTCTTCTCGGAGCATCGCGAGTGCTTCGTTCTTGTAGCGCTCCGGTCGAATGAAATCCGGATGTTCCTGGATGTGGTTGGTCAACCAATCGAAGTGGGCGGTGATGCGCAGAAAGTAGTTCGACTCGTTGCGCTTCTCGGGTGCGCGCTCGTGGTCGCGACAGAGCCCGTCTTCGAGGTCGCGGTCCGTCAGGAATCGCTCGCAACCCACACAGTACAAGCCCTCGTATTCCTGGAAGTAGATCTCTCCCGCATCGTAGACTTTTTGCAGGATCTCCTGGACGATGCCCTTGTGATCCGGGATCGGTGGTGCGGATGAAGCGGTCGAACGAGAATCCGAGTTCCTTCCAGGTGGAACTGAAAGCCGCTGAATATTCGTCGGCGATCTCCTGCGGCGACACCCCGCGTTCAGCGGCGATTTCGGCGATCTTGTCGCCGTGCTCATCGGTGCCCGTGAGAAAGAAGGTGTCCTCACCCGCCATCCGGTGGTAGCGGGCGACGGTGTCGAGTACGACGGTCGTGTAGGTATGGCCGATGTGCGGCTCCGCATTCACGTAATAGATCGGCGTGGTGGCGTAGAAGGTGTCACTCATCGAAGTGCGGACCCGCGCAATGCGAGCAGTGCACGCTCCACCACCATCTGCGGGTTTGCGTTGCGTTGCGAAAGCGTTTTGCGGCAATCGCTGAGGGTCCGGAACACGTCGAGGTCACCCGATACGTCGGCCTCGGGCGCGCGCACTGCGGTGACCACGCAATCGCGCACCCAGAGCGACGCGGTCTCGAGAAACGCTTCTACGCCGCCGACGACCGTGGCGCGCGCGCCTCGGTATTCCGCCGCCCAATCGAGCAATTCCGGAATGGCCGCCGTTGCGATCCCGTCGAGACGTGCGCGCATCGCGATGCGCTCGGTATCCAGCTGCGCGGCAGCGGGATCGGCTTCGAATCGGATGCGCTGGCAGCGCGAGCGCACGGTTGCGAGCAGGCCCGTCGCGGTCGCAGTCGCCAGCACCAGCGTGGTCTGCGGCGGCGGCTCTTCGAGGATCCGAAGCAGCGCGTTCTGGGCCTCTTGGTTCAAGTGCGCGGCATCGGCGATGACCGCGGCCCGTCGACCGCCCTCGGTGGATCGCAGGTGCAGCGCATTTTGCAGCGCGCGGACCTGGCCGATGGTCACCCGCGTGCCACCGTCGCCGCGCTCGATCCAGAAGAGATCCGCGTGATCGCCCACGTGGCGCAGCAGCGGCCCCTTGCGGCCGGTTCCGTCGAGTACGATCAGCTCCCCGGGGCTCGATCGCCGGCAGTCGATGCATTCGTCGCAGGGGCCGTCCGGCTGCTGACACACCAGGGCTCGAACGAAGTCGAGCGCCGCGTCCTGCGGCGCCGATCCAGGGCCGGACAGTAGGTACGCGGAGTGGATGCGGCCGCTCTCGAGGCTGCGGCGCAGGAGAATCGGCGAATCACCCGAAGCGGTAGACATGGGGCGAGCAGTCTAGCATCACCCCCAGGCGCGGGGGTACGCTCGGCTTCGATGATTCACCAACTCGAGGATGCTCGGCCGCACCGGAGCCCGATAGCGGTCGGTGCCCTGATCGCCGTCAACGCGATCGTCTTTGGCTACGAGATGATCCTGTCCGGTGGACCCACCGCGACGGGTGCCGCTGTGGGTGAGTTCGTCGCAACCTGGGGATTGGTTCCCCGAGAATTTCTGCGCGAGATCGCCGACCCGGGCGCCACGAGCCAGGTCGTCTGGTTTACGCCGATCAGTTCGCTGTTTCTCCACGGCGGGCTGCTGCACCTCGCGTGCAACCTGCTCTATCTCTGGGTCTTCGGCGCGGAGGTCGAGGATTGGCTCGGGGGGCGCCGGTTCCTGGGCTTCTATCTCGCCTGCGGCCTGGCCGCGTCGGCGTTCCAGATCGCGAGCGATCCCAACTCCTACGTGGCGACGATCGGCGCGAGCGGCGCGATCTCGGGCTTGCTCGGCGCGTACGTGGTCTCGTATCCGCACCGACGGCTGCGGCTGCGATGGCCGCCCGTCCTGATCCCTGCGATTTTTTTCCTGCTGGTCTGGATTGTGATCCAGGTCCTATCCGGGATCCACTACCAATCCGCAGAGGAGGGGGGATCGGCCTGGTGGGCGCACACGGGCGGATTCCTGGCCGGAATCGCGCTCACGCGCTTGATGAAGGTGCCTTTTTCCCACGCTCACGATTGCGCATCGGATCCCCAAACCCCCGGTAACGCCTAAAAGACTTTGCGCTCAAGTCTTCCGGCGTGCGCGCCGATCCAGCCGACAAGCATGCACGCGTATGGACCGCAGGTATGCGCTGTATCGGGCGTCGGCACTCGGCGTATTGGACGTAAACGGTTGCGTATTGGACGTAAACAGTCGTATCGGGAGGGAGTTCGCAGATGGCAATCAACGCATTTGGTCGGGGCCGGGAGTCGGATTACGAGGGGCAGGCCAGTTCCAGTTCGGCAGCATCCAGCAGCAGTTCATCCGGTTCGGGTGGCCTCACCGCATTCATCGACCAGGGGTCGGAGTTCGAGGGGAAGCTTTCGTTTCGAGACACCGTCCGAATCGACGGTCGCTTTCACGGTGAGATCACCAGCGAGAACACTCTCATCGTTGGAGAGAGCGGTGAAATCGACGCCGAGATTCGCTCGAAGAGCGTTGTCGTGAGTGGCACCGTCCACGGCAACATCATCGCCGAGGCGAAGGTCGTGCTTCACAAGAGCGCGCGCGTCGAGGGCGACATCCAGACACCGTCGATCGTGGTCGAAGAGGGCGCGATGATCACCGGCAAGATCAGCATGGGCACGCCGGGCTCGAAATCCGGGACGTCTTCCCTCAAGGCCGTCGCCGCGAAGAGCGACGACAAAGACGCCAAGGGCGCGGTGAGCAGCACGGCCGGGTAGGGGCTATCAGATCCGGCGCGCTGCGGCGTATTCCGGGTCGTTCATGCGATGCGCTTGACGCTGTCTCCCTCGCGAACGCGGTGGGAGACATGCACGCCCACCTGCTGTCCGGGTTTTGCAACCTCGATTGGCTGGTGGTCGAATTCCAGTCGGTCGAGTGTCTGGTAGAAGTCCGTGGTGTGCCCGCGAAAATGAACGGTGTCCCCGGTGTGGAGTTCTCCCGGTCCCACCGTAACCACAGCCGCGTCGACCCGCGGAAAGTAGTGGGCCACGATCCCAACCTCGGTTGATTTCGCTGCGGCCACGGTCGGCGGAGTCTGCGAGGCCCCGGGCGCCGCACTCGCGGCCTTTCGAGCCGGACTCGCGGGCGCCTTCGCGCGCGAGGCTCTTTTCGGCGTCGATTTTCGGGTCACCTTCTTCCGAACCACCTTCTTGCGAGAGGCCTTCTTCGTGGCGGTCTTGCGCGCAGTGGTCTTCTTTCGGGCCGGCTTCTTTGCCGTGGTTTTGCGCGAAGTGGTCTTTCTTCGCGTGGTCTTCTTGCTGCCGGTCTTCTTTCGGGTGATTTTCTTTCGCGTACCGGCTGCGCTGCGCGTGGTCTTCTTTCGCGTCGTCTTCTTGCGCGCACTCTTGTTCCGAGGCGTCTTCTTTCGCGCGGGTTTCTTTCGAGCGACCTTCTTCCGCGCGGGCTTTTTGCGCGCGGTCTTCTTCCGAGGCGCCTTCTTCCGCACGGGCTTCTTTCGCGCGGTCTTCTTCCGCACGGCCTTCTTTCGGGGCGCCTTGCGAGCTCCAGTCTTTTTACGGGTTGCCTTCTTCCGGGTAGATTTCTTTCGAGTGCTCTTCTTTCGGACCGCCTTTTTCCGAGTCGTCTTCTTCCGGGTGGCCTTCTTTCGAGCCGGCTTCTTGCGTGCGGATTTCTTGCGCGTCGTGGTCTTTTTGCGAGTCGCCATGGCAAGCCCCTCCTGCAGCCATGTTAGAGCGGCCCGGAATTCCGCGTCAACGAATCACAGCTCCCGTTTGAGCTTTTATCCCGCGCAGAGTAGGGTCTTGGGATGCAGGTCATCGCAAAGCTATTCGGTGCAGTTCGGGAGGCGGCCGGCGCGAAGGAGCTGTCCCTTACGCTCTCAGACGGCGCCGTGGCGCGTGACGTCTGGGCGCTCCTGCTGGACGAGCACCCCGCGATCGCGCCGTTTGCCGACCGACTCGCGGTCTCGGTAAACCTCGAAATCCGCTCGCTCGACGCGGAACTCCACGATGGCGACGAGATTGCATTCCTTCCGCCCGTGTCGGGTGGGGCGGGAACCTGCTCGCTCTCGGACGGCCCGATCGATGTCGGCAAGGTGGTGACGCGGGTATCCGGCCCCGGAATGGGGGGCATCGTGACCTTCATCGGCGCGGTGCGAAACCGCGCCCGGGGGCGAGACATCCGCCACCTCGAGTACGAATCCTACCCCGAGATGGCCGAGCGCGAGATGGACCGCATCGCCCGCGAAGCCGCCGAGCGCTGGCCCGGCACACGCGTCGCAATCGCCCACCGCGCGGGCCACCTCGAAATCGGCGATATCGCGGTCGTCGTCGCCGCCGCCGCACCCCACCGCGCCGAAGCCTTCGAGGCCTGCCGCTACGCGATCGACACGCTCAAAGAGTGCGTCCCCATCTGGAAGAAAGAAGTCGCGACCGACGGCGAATATTGGGTCGACGATCGACCGTAAGCGGAAGATCGACCGTAGAGCGTGACACAGAGGGTTCTTGGGCACTTGCCTCGAAGGGGAGTGCCCGGTGGCAAAGCGACGTTGTACCAGTTCTTCTGAATGGCGCGGACACCTTCAACTGGACAGCAGGGGGGCGAGCCGAACTGGCGAAGACGTTCGCCAGTTTTACGTTGACCACAGCTTCTGACGTGACGTACACTGGCACCCGTCAAATCAACCGGAGGCCCGACCCGATGCGCCTGCTCGCTCAATTCGTTCTCGTAGTTGCTTCACTTGCCCTCCTAACCACTGCCGCCCACGCTCAGGCCATCGACGCCTGCGTGATGAACAACGGCATCCTGAAAGTCCTAGACGAAGGCGCAGAGTGCTTGCCGCAGGAGAAGCCCATTACACTGGGTCAACCTCAGCCTGCGATGGAGACGGTTCGGGTGTTCGATGGGAATGGTCGTGATATCGGAGCCTTCGTTGGTTCGGCGGGTCCTCACGAGTTGCTTGTGATGTTGCGCGGTACAGGAATGCGAATGCGGATCAGTTCGAGTACTGGGATGCCGAACGGCGGATTAGGCGGTTCCGTCCTCTACGAACTCCTCGACTGTCAGGGTGAGGCGTATGTCCAGGCATACTTCAGCAACATGTTGATCCTCACGCCGGGTTCTTTGGTGGTAGGCGCGACCCATGGCTTCAAGGAGACCTTCGAGTTTCAATCCATGCGGCGTGGCGGTTACTTCTGTGACAACGGGCCTTTCTACCCGAGTACTGCACCCGGCGTAGTTCCCGTCGAGGCCTACACCGGGGACTTGGGCGTCACCTTCCCGTTGCCGCTTCCGCTGTGGATCGGGTCGTCGATTGAATCGCCGTGAACTGGGGTGGAAGACAGGCGTGCAGAAGTGATCTTGCGAAGTGTCATCGGAATCTCGACTGCTCCGGTACTTCTCTTCTCTCTCCTGGGTGACGCGGGAGCCACATCGGATCTCTTTTTGTTCGATGGACATGTCACTTCAATTTACGGAAGTGGTCCGTCACCGGACGCGACCGACATGGTTCCGGGCGCACCCGTCCACTACTCGGTTCGCGTGCATCGCAGTGACGATGGCTACTACTCGAGCGGCGATGGGTCGAAGTGGATCCATCCAGACGCCTGAAATTCTCCCGAAGACAACCGGGACTACTTCTACGCCGAACTCGTTTCAGCGTCGAAACCGCCGCCGACACTTCGGCCGGCAGGGCTCCAAGCGAGCGCTGCGAGCTGTGGCGACCGAGAATCCGCCGACGCAGCGCGTTTCTCAAGCGCGGTGACGGTTGGCGCGAGCTGCGGTTCGGGTGTAGCGTTCCATGCACAGAAATGCCCTCGAGCGCGCTCATCGCTGCTCGTTGGCCTCGCTGGGATCGCCAGAGGGTGAATCCCCGCATCCGAAGGAGGTAGTGGGTCGTGAAACGCGCAGCAGTGGTTGGACTTACGGTATTTGCGGTCATGACTCTGCCGGTTTCTGCTCGCAGCGACACGGCCAAGAGCATTGTCGAGGGCATCGCATCCGCGGCACTCGTGGGCATCATCTGCTCGGGTGTCGCACTGACGGCAGACGATGAAATCGACCCGGAAGACTACGCGCGACGGGGCTGGATGCTGGGTGTGGCGGGTAGCTACGCGATCGAGACGTTCCAGGACGACGCGGAATCGAATCTCGACCGGACGCTCGGGGTTCCCACGAAGCTTTCCGTCGACAATAGCTTCGGCTTCAACGGGCGAGGGGGCTACCGCTGTCACCGGCGCTTCTCGGCGGAGTTCGAGATCGAGTGGCTCGACGGCTTCGAAGCCGATTTCTCGTCCGTCGGCTTCGGTGAACTCGGCGAAATGAAACTCGAGCCCATCGTGTACACGACCAATGTAAAGGGATATCTCCTGACCGGGCGCTACCAGCCCTTCCTGCTCGTCGGCGCGGGCCTCACGACGGTGGACGTCAAGCTGACGAAGGACAATGTGGGACTGGGACTCTCTTCGAGCCAGAACGAGAACTCGTTCACCATGCGCTTCGGGGGAGGCATCGACCTCTACGCTACGAAGAACGTGGTCGTGACCCTGCAGGCCGACTACGTGCGCCCCTTTGGCAACCTCGACGATCTGGACTACGTCTCGATTGGCTGGGGTCTCCAGTACCGCTTCTGAGGGGTATCGCCTAGGGGTTCGACGTCCCGACACGCCTAGCGTCGAACCGCTGCGCGCGAGAACTCCCGGATCGTTTGTTGTCGAAGTGTGCTCGCTGAGCTTCTCGAACTCGTCGAGGGCGACGCCTTCATCGAACCCCAGTTTCACGGACAGGTGGGTCCATCCCGCGCCCCACCCGTTTGACCGTCGAAGAAATCGTCTTCGTAGGCGCGCTCCGTTCCGACACCCTTTCTACGGACGGACGGGACAAGGATTCGATCACATTCATTCCGAAGTGACCTGATGCGCGAGAGCTGGATCGTTCTCGCAAAGGCTTCGGTATGCTCCAAGAGTTGCTGGCGCGAAGCCTGCAGCGCGCCCGCTGTGGATAACGGCTGACGCGACGCGTCGGACTTCGATGCGCGTGGGCGCGTCGAAGCGAAAACCAAACTCTGGGAGCCCAGCATGGCATCCAATCTCGATGCTCCGACCCATGCCGAAACGATGACCGATTTCTACTGGTGGGGAATTCCCACCCTCTTTCGGTGCGAAGTCGAAGAAGATCCGTCCAAAGTTGACATCGGCCTCGTGGGTATTCCCCACAGCAGCGGTAACGGGATCACCGAACGCGATCAACACCTGGGTCCCCGTGCGTTGCGCGATGTGTCCATGGAGTACCGGCGAATCCACCGCGAATTCGATTTCTCGCCCTGGGAGGCGTGTCGGGTTCGGGACATGGCCGACGTGCCGCTTCCCAATGCGATGCACAACGACCGCACGATCAAGGACATCGAAGCCTATTTCAAACGGCTCGATCAGGCGGGTACCCGGCCGGTGTCGGTGGGAGGGGACCACTCGATTACATTGCCCGTGCTGCGCGCCATCGCGGGTCGCGGCTCGCGCATCTCTGGCGAGCCGGTGGCGATGGTCCATTTCGACGCGCACCACGATTCCTACGGGGAGGGTGACGTTGGCGAGGAGTACCTCGGCAACATCGAATGGGCTGGCGCCTGGGCGCGAATCATGTGTGAAGAGAACCTCGTGGACCCCAAAAAGGTATTCCAGATCGGAATTCGGGGACACAAGTTTGCAAAGGATGAGGGTATCTACAGCAAACAGGCCGGCTACAGAATCATCGAGAAGGCGGAGTTCGACACGATGGGCGTTTCCGCTGTCGTCGAGGAGATCCGAGATCGCATCGGAGACACGCCCACCTACATCACCTTCGATCTGGATGCGCTCGATCCAGCGGTTGCGCCGGGTGTGTCCAACATCGAGGCGGGCTACCCGGGCATGACGATGGGGCAGGCGATGGGCGTGCTCCAGGGCATGTGGGGAATGAACGTGATCGGCGGCGATGTTGTCTGCATCATGCCCAGCAAGGACGCCCCCAACAAGATCACGGCGATCAATGCGTCGGTGATCCTGTTCGAGCAGATCTGTCTGATTGCAGCCTCACTTGCGAAGCAAAGCGAAAGCCGCCCGTGATCCGCGACGAGAAAGCTCGACAGGCGCGACGGCGAGTGCTCCCATTTTGGATTGGCGGTCTGCGATGAGCGAAACAAATCCCGCTTCTCACAAGCACCACCACCGCAAGAGCGCCGTGGCCGAGGTTCCGACGGCGGTGGTTACGGTGAGCGATACGCGAACGCTCGACACCGACACGGGTGGCGCGCGGGTGGCTGAACTGCTCGGCGCGGGCGGGCATCCGGTCGTCGTGCGCGAGATCGTGAAGGATGAACCCGCGGCAATTTCCGCGCTGCTGGGTGTGTTGTTGGGGCGCGACGATGTCCGCGCCGTGATCCTGACCGGCGGCACGGGTGTGGCGCCGCGCGATGTCACGCCCGACACCGTCGAGCCGCTACTCGATCGGGTGGTGCCGGGTTTCGGAGAACTCTTCCGAGCCCTTTCTTACGAGGAGATCGGAACTGCAGCTCTGCTCTCTCGTGCGCTCGCGGGGCTCGCCTCGGGGTGTGTCGTCTTCGTCCTGCCGGGTTCCCGGGGCGCCGTCGAGCTCGCGATGCAGAAACTAATCTTGCCCGAGCTCGGGCACCTCGCCGCCGAGGCGGTCAAGACGCGCTGACGCTGTTCCGAAACGGTAAGGATGGCCCACCTCCCGCTCCGCCTGGCCGCCGCCACAGCGCCGCTCGTCGCGGTCGCTCTGCTCGGGCTTGGTTCGACGCCCGCGTGGGCCGAGGCCTTCGTCTGGATCGATGAGAGCGGCGTCACCCACATCACCGATGATCCCTCGGGCATCCCCGAGGACGCCCGAACCGCCGAAGAGGGCATTGGCGACCTCTGGAGCAGCCCGGTTGGCGATAAGCCCGTATCCGGCTCTTCGCTGAACGCTACCGAAGCCCGCATCCAACGCCTGATTCGGGGCGCCGTCGACGATCTGCGTCGCGGTGAAACCGCACGGGCGTCGGTCTCGCTTAACGCCGTGCTGAGGGAGTCGCCCGGAGATCCGGTCGCGCATTGGTACCTCGCGCTCCTCGATCGCCAGCGCGGCCGTTACGATTCGGCCCGCGTACACCTCGAGGCCTTCCTCTCCGCCGCGGGCGACGATCTCGAGCCCTGGCGTCAATCGGCGCACCGCCGACTGGCGGCGCTCGACGACGAAGCGCGGCTGGCGGATCCCAGCGGACACCGCGCGGCGGGCCCCTGGCAGGAACTCTCGAACGCGCACTTTCGCGTCAACTACGATCCCGAGCTCGCGCAGGCCTCCCCCGACTACGCGAAAACCGTGCTGCGTTACCTCGAGGAGGCCCGCTCTACCGTCAGCACCCGCCTCGGCGCGGTTCCCGACGAGTCGATGGGCGTGGTCTTCTACGGCAAAGCCGCCTACCTCGAGGCGCACCGGCATCGCTTCTCGTTTCAGACGGTCGGTTTCTTCGACGGTCGAATCCACGTGGTGTCGGCCGCACATCCGGCCGGAGAGCTTCGAGCGCTGCTCTTCCACGAATATTCTCACGCGGTCTTTCGCGAGCAGACCGGCGGCGATCGCCCCTATTGGTTGAACGAAGGCCTCGCCGAAATCTCTGAGCGCGAGTCGCTGCGGCGGACGGGACTTACCCGCACTGAGCGCCGCGCGCTGCGTGACGCGATCGACACGGAGAACTGGACTCCGCTACGGCGCCTCGCGCCGAGTTTTTCGGGTCTCGATGACGCAGGTGCGCGCGCCGCATACCTGGAGTCTGCGGCCGCTGCACTGTGGATCTCCGAGCGGACGGATCGCGCGCAGCGCGCAAAATTGCTCGGGATGCTCGGAACCGGAATCGCGGCCGACCAGGCGTTTCTAGCCGTTCTCGGGGTCGATACGGATGGTGTGGATCGGGCGGTTCGCGAGGAGATTCTCGCCGAATTCCCGTCGGAGGTTGCTATAGAAGACCCTCATCGATCATCCGCGAAGCTTCGAGAAGCAACTCCGTAACGGACGCCTCGATGGTGCGTTCGGTTGCATCTTCGTGCGGGCGGAAGGTGAAGTGCCCACCCGTGGCGTTCACGATCTCGAGAGCCGCGTCGAACCCCGAGCAGCGCTTGGTTTCCGCGTGGATCGGCGCGCCGTGTGCGAGCCAGAGCCGACCATCGGCCTGATCTGCCTCGACGGTCAGCAGCCCGCTATTGCTCCCCATCTCGAGAATCTGGAGCACCGCAAACGGTGGGATCTCCGATAGGTCGCCCTCGAAAACCTGTCCGCCAACCGGCCGCTCGACCTGAAGGGTTCGTTCCCGATCGCGATCCAAGCCGGCGTTTTCGAGTCCCGCCACCGACCTCACAAAAGGTGATCATGCTGTTGCCGATCTCGATCCGATCGCCGGGTTTCAGCACGTGCTTCTGTACCCGTTGATCGTTGACGTAGGTGCCGTTGGTCGAGCCCAGGTCTGCAAGCGTGAAGCCATCGGGGCCGCCCGAAATTTCCGCGTGTCGCCGCGAAGCGTCGCCTCCGGGCAAGCGCAGATCGCAGCTGCGGCTGCGGCCGATCGAAACCGTTTCCCGCTGCCCGAGTGCGACAGGAGGGTGAGGCGGGCAGAAGAGCATGGGCTTGCCGATTCGGGTCATCTCGTGGGGTTTTTTCGGCAGGGATGCGGGCGGCCTTTACCGGGGACCGGATTATACCCCCGGGGGATTCGCGGCGGGCCGAGAGTGGCGGGTGGCGGACCTCAGCGGATCTTGAAGCCCTCGAGATTCTCGGGGCTCTCCTCGATCACCTCGATTCGATCCACACGGGCCATTTCGGGCCCTCGGGAGCAGAAATCGACCGCTTCCTTCACGGCCTCCGGGTTGCCCTCGAAAACCGCTTCCACGCGGCCGTCCGGGAGGTTGCGCACCCAGCCGTCGACGCCCGCCTGCACCGCGTGCTTTGCGGTCGTCGCCCTGAACCAGACGTCCTGCACGAGCCCGGTCACGAACACGTGGTGCCGGCAGCGGCCTGTCGATTCGGAGGCACTCAATCGCTGGCATCCGGCGCGTAGTACTCGAAGTCGACGAGCTTGGCCTTTCATGAACTCGCGAAGTTGGTCGACGAGGCGCTTTTCGAGTTGGCGCACCCGCTCGCGCGAAACCCCGAATTCGTTGGCGAGTTCCTGCAGCGTCTTCTGGTCTTCCGCGATGATGCGCTCCTCTACGATCTGCCGGTCGCGCTCGCCCAACCCGGCGGAAAATTCCGCGATCGTCTGCTGGAAGACCTCGCTGAGCTCGGCGTCTCCGACGGCCTGCTCGGCACTCGGGCTTGAAACCGGGATGAAGTCCCCGAATTCAGCGCCTCCGTCGTCTTTGCGTGCCGGCGCGTTGAGGGAGAGATCGCTCTGGGACATGCGCTGTTCCATGTCGATCACGTCGTCTTCCGTCACTTCGAGGCGTTCCGCGAGCAGCTTGGGTTCGACCTCGAACCCCTCCAGCTCGAGCCGACGCTTTTCTTTGTTGAGGCGAAAGAAGAGCTTGCGCTGGGCGCGCGATCGCCCGAGCCGCACCGTGCGGAAGTTGTCCATGATGTATTTGAGGATGTAGGCGCGGATCCAATAGACCGCGTAGGAGGTGAGCTTCACGCCCTGGTAGGGGTCGAAGCGCTGGACGGCCTCGAGCAACCCGACGTTGCCGCTCTGGATCAAATCCAAAACGTTCGTCCAGGCTCGCCGGTACTCCATCGCGATCTTGACCACCAACCGCAGGTTGGCGAGCGTGAGCTGACGAGCTGCATCCTCGTCCCCGTCCTCCACCCAGCGAACCGCGAGCGCGTGCTCCTCTTCTCGAGAGATCGGGGCGTAATTGGCGAGCTGGGCCATGTAGGCCGAAAGCGCGTCGACCGGACCGAGGGAGCGGTCGCTGGACGAAGACTGCGGAACCAGCGCCGAGGTGGGCTCGGATTCAGCTGCGTCGTCGGAAGTGGGTCGATTTGAGAGAACTCACGCGAATTCTCCAGTGCTGCGCACCCCTTGCAAAGTAGTGCGCGAATGCTGGTTGGTCGAAGCCAGCCCGGCCGGGTGGCCGAGGGGGAAACCGTAGCAGACGGGGAGGGTCGCGATCGTTGGGCGGTTCGAGAGAGCGTCTGGGCCCGTCGAGAAGCGGGGCGGGGCCGGCGCCGCCGACCCCGCCTTCACATCAAAGTGATCCGCTATTTCTTGAGGGTGCGGATGTAGGCGACGACGTTGGCGATGTCGTCTTCCGAGAGCATGCCACCCCAGGCGGCCATCATCTGGTTGCCGCCGAAGGCGCCCGCGCCCTTGGCGACGACGGCCGCGAGGTCGGCGTCGGTTGCGATCTTTCCCGTCCCCATCGCCGTCAAACTTGAAATCGCCGATCGAGAAATCGCGCGGCGGCGGCTGGAGGACCATTCCCACCGGTCCGTCACCCTTGCCGGTTTCGCCGTGGCAGGAGAGGCAGTTGACGGTGTAGACGGTCTTGCCTGCCGCAGCATCGCCGGCCAGTGCGCCAGCGGGCGCGAGCAGCATCGTGAGAGCGGCCATTGAAACGAATAGAGCGAAGTGATTCTGGATCTTTGAGCGGTTCATGATGCGGCGTTCTCCTTGTCGGTCACTTTTGGAGGGCGGGAGGTTAGGCGGCGCGTGCTGGCCCGTCAAACGACCTTCTTGTCCTTCCAACCCTGCAACAGTTCTACGAGCAGCCGGACACCCACGCCCGGTGGCTCCCTTCTTGAGATACGGGGGATGGCTTGTTGCTCCAGGCCGTACCCGCAATGTCCAGGTGCACCCAGGGTGTGGTCCCCACGAAATTTGCGAGAAAAGCCGCCGCCGTCGACGACGAGCCGTCGCGGCCGGTGGTGTTCTTGATGTCGGCCACGTCGCTGCGGACCGCCTTGCGGTGTTCCTCCCAGAGCGGCATCGGCCAGGCGCGCTCTGCCGTCGCTTCGCCGGCCGTGCGCACGGCCTCGATGAGGCCTTCGTGGTTGCCAAATAGCCCCGATGCCCATTTTCCGAGCGCGATCACGCAGGCACCCGTGAGCGTCGCCAGGTCGATGATGGCTTCGGGTTTGAATTTCGTGTTTGCGTAATGGAGCCCATCGGCGAGTACGACGCGGCCTTCGGCATCGGTATTCAATACCTCCACGGTTTTTTTCGACATCGTGGTCACGACGTCTCCCGGGCGGTAGGCGGTGCTGCTGGGCATGTTTTCCGCCGCCGCGATCACCCCTACCACGCGGATCGGCAGCTTCAGCAACGCGCAGGCCCGCATCGCGCCGATCACCGCGGCGGCCCCGGACATGTCGTGCTTCATCTCGTCCATCGCGGCCGACGGTTTGATTGAGATGCCGCCCGAATCGAAGGTAATCCCCTTGCCAACGAGGCAGATCGTCGGCAGCGACCGCGCAGATCCGGCGGGGCGTTTCGCGCCCTTCTTCGCCCGGCTCGATTGCGGGTTGTGGTCGAGAACGATCAGGCGCGGGGTATTTGCGCTGCCCCCACCCACGGCGAGGATCCCACCCATTTTCTGTTTCTTGAGCTCCGCCACGTCCATCACGCGGGCGCTGAGCCCGACTTCTCGCGCCATGCGCTTCGCGGCGTTGGCGAGCTCGGCGGGGGGCAGGGCGTTGGCGGGTTCGTTCGAGAGCTGGCGGCATAGGTTCTGGGATTCGGCGAGGACGACTCCGGTTCGCGTCGCGTCGCGCGCAGCCTTCAATTCGGCCGGCCGGTCGATCAGCAGCGTGGCGCGCTTGAGCGGCTTCGCCGCGTCTTTGTCGCGCTCGCGGTAGGTGTCGAACTGGTAGTCCGCGAGCACGAGGCCCTCCGCGAGTGCCTGGGTGACTTCCGGGAGCTTCAGTCCGCGAACGCGTGGCGCGCAGATCGCGACGTTGGCGGCGCGGCGACCCTTCGCGGCACCGAGCGCGCGCCCGGCCAGGCCGCGCAAGGACTCGGCGCTGATCGCGCCCTCCTCGCCCAATCCGAGCAGCTGAACGCGCTCGGCCGGAAACTCCGCAGTGGGGTAGAGCAGGAGGCTCTCTCCGGCCTTGCCTCCAAAATCGCCACTCGCGATCACCGCCGCGATCTGACCCCCCCAGCGCGCGATCGATCGTGGCGATTCGGGGTGATGGACGCCACTTCGCGTTCTCGAGCTTCAGCACGGGAATCACGAGCATCGCTGTGCGCACATCGATGGCGTTCTTGGTTTCGACAGTGATCTGCATCACGGCTCCTTGTGTCGGTGGAGTTGTATTGAACTCCCTGCGGGTGTTACCTAGACTCGCCTCGCTTTCAAACGAGTGGAAAAATGAATTTTGTCGTCGGGACGGCTGTGGGGGGGCGTCTCGCGAGCCTGGATGCCTGGGCGCTGGTATGGCAGGCCAGTTGGCTCGTTCAATTCGTCCTCCTGTTGCTACTCATACTTTCGGTCATATCGTGGGCGATCATCGCCTTCAAGTGGCGTGAGCTGCGACGTGCCGAGCAGGATAGCGAGGCATTCCTCGAGGTCTATCACGAGGGATCGCTCGACGCCGCCTACGAAGCGGCCCGGGATCTCGATCGCGGCCCGCTTTCGGCGATTTTTCTCGAAGCCTACGGCGAGGTCAATCGGATGGCGCGCTTCAGCGGAAAATCTGCGCTGGAAGCGCTCACGGAAGGCAACCTGCAGGCGCTCGCGCGAAAGATCGCCTGGACCGGCTCGCGCGAAGAATTGCGCCTCGAGCGCGGACTCTCGTTTCTGGCGACCACGGGGAGCGCCGCTCCTTTCATCGGCCTGTTCGGAACGGTGATCGGAATCATCAATGCGTTTCAGGGAATCGGTCGGGCTGGCTCCGCGAGCCTCGCGGTCGTGGCACCCGGAATCGCGGAGGCGTTGATTGCCACCGCGGTCGGATTGTTCGCCGCGATTCCCGCCACGATCTTCTACAACTACTTTGTTGGCGAGTTGCGCGGCCTCGCCGCCGCGATCGATCTCTTCGGTACCGAGTACGAGGGCGATCTGCGTCATATGGCGAGTGTGAAACAGGAATCAAACCCCGTGGCAGTGGACTGAGGGAGTGTTTGCTTGACGGTGCTGCGGCCTCGATCCGAGATCAACGTCACGCCCTTCGTCGATGTGATGCTGGTACTACTGATCATCTTCATGGTGACCGCTCCGATGATGCACCAGGGGATCGCCGTCGATCTGCCAGACACCACGACCCAACAGCTGCGGGTCAAGGACGAGCCGCTGATCCTGACGGTCGACAAGGCGGGCAAATACCACCTCGGCCGGCGAGAAATCGGTGAGGCCGAGCTGGGCGAGAAGCTCGAGGCGATCTTCGAGGGCCGCGACAGCAAGGAGATTTTTCTGCGGGCGGATGAGAACGTTGCCTATCGATACGTCGTCAAAGCCCTAGCGGCCGCTCGACAGGCGGGCGCCACCAAGCTCGGGATGGTGACGGAGCCCGAGAGCTGAGCGTAGATCGGGGCGCGCATCGTGACGGGAACCGAAGAGCTATTCATTCAACTCGGCGAATTGCGGCGGCACGAACTGCGCCGCCTGATCGCGATTTCGGCGGCCGCTCACCTGGTGGTGGTTGCGGTCTACGGTTTTTCGCCCGAATCGAAGATCAGCGTGCCGCGCGGTGTGATCGCGGTGGAACTCGTGAGTTTGCCCTCAGCTGCACGCCCGACGACCTCCGCTCCCGTCGCGAAACCGGCGCCGCCGAAACCGGTGCCGCCCAAACCCAAGAAGGTCGTGCTGCCCGCGGAGCCCACCACACCGAAAGTGAAGCCCAAGGTCGTAAAGCCCGAGGTGGTCGAGAAGCCCGGCGCCCGACACCCGCACCCGCGGAGGAATTGGAGGATGTGCTGGCGCAGTTTCGCGCGGAGTCGGGCGAAGATGCGCCCCCGACCGAGATCGCGAAGGCGGCTCCGACCGCGATCGGCTCCACCGGCTCTCCCACGGGGGTCGCGATCTCGCCGGAGGTCGCCGCCTGGCTCAAGCGCGCCAAGATTCACGTGCGGAAGAACTGGGTGGTGCCGCCGGGGATTTCGCACCCAGGCCCTCGAGGCGCGCGTCGAGGTCAATCTCGATGCGTCGGGTGCGGTGCGCGGCAATCCGCGGATCACTCGGCGGTCGGGCAATCCCTGGTACGACGAGGGGGTTGTTCGCGCAATCCAGAAGTCGAGCCCGCTTCCGGCACCGCCGGAAGCCGGGGAAATGGAATTTCGTCTTCTTACCCGAGGACAGCTATTGATGCGCGTGGCCCTGCTCGTTGCCATCGCTGTGAGCAGCGTCGCATTCCACGCCGCGGACGTGCGCGCCGCGGAGCGCCCCACCGTCGTCGTGACGAGCGGCAAAGAGCAGAAGTTCAGCGTCGCGCTGCAGAAATTTGGGGGCAATTTCGATGCAGAGGCGTATCGCGAGGGCATGCAGGCCGCGCTCGAATTCTCGAGCCTCTTTCGCTTGATCGATCGGAAGGCCTTTCTCGGACCCACGATCACGGAAGTGTTGAGTGAGCGAGAGGGCGTCGGGTGTTTGGAGTGGTCCACGATCGGAGCGGACGTCTTCGTCGAGGGCGTGCAGCGCGTCGAGCAGGACCAATTCATCGCGGAATTTGCCGTCTGGGATCTCGCCGGCTGTCAGCGCAAGCTCCACCGCCGCTACCGCCAGGCGTCGTCCGCCGACCCCTTGATTCTCGCCAAACGAATGGCGGACGACATCGTGGAGGTGCTCACCGGGGCTCGTGGAGTTGCGAGTACGGAACTCACGTTCGTCTCGAAGCGCGGCGGGAACTCTGAGATCTTCGTGATGAACGCCGATGGCGGCAATCAGCGCGCGGCGACCGCCAATCGGTCGATCAACAATTTTCCCTCGTGGTCGCCGAGCGGCGACGCGATCATCTACACCTCCTACCGCACCGAAAACCGCCCCATGCTGTATCTCTCGACGCGCGGTCGCGGCAAGCCCGGGCGAATCCTCTCCTCGCTCAGCAGCAAGCCCCTCTACCGAGCGGTCTTTCACCCGAGCGGACGCGAACTGGCCGTCGTGATGAGTCCGAATGAATCGACGGAGATCTATCGGGTGGATCTCGCGGGCAAGAATCCGCGCCGGCTCACCCAGAATCGCTCGATCGAGGTCTCGCCTTCGTGGTCGCCGGACGGGAGTAAACTCGCGTTTGTTTCCGACCGTTCGGGCTCGCCGCAGATCTATCTGATGGATTCGGACGGAGCCAACGCCAAGCGGCTGACTTTCAACGGCAACTACAACACGAATCCCGCCTGGTCGCCGGACGGGCGCTGGATCGCCTACCAGGCGCGCGTTGGCGGCCAGTTCGACATCTGGTTGATCGATCCGGAGGGAAGTGTGAATCTCCCGCTGATCAGCCACCCCCGCAGCGATGAAACGCCGAGCTGGTCGCCCGATTCGAGGAAGCTCGCCTTTCAGCTCGACACGCCGGGGGAGCGCCGACATCTACGTGATCGATTCCAGCGGGGACAATCTACGGCGATTGACCAAGAGTGCGGGTGACGACACGAGCCCCTCATGGGGGCCCTACCCGCGCTAGCCGGCGCCGCGTGCGCTGCGGGCTGCATGCGGTATGAGTACTCGGAGATCGAGGGGAAAGGGGGGAAATCGGATGAATCGGGGATACGCGGCGCTTGTTTTGGCCCTTCCGTTGGTAACTGGCTGCGTCACGGTCGCGGATTTTAGAAAGGTCCAGCGGGACGTGATCGACCTCAAGCGCAACGCGGCGAAAGGCGGGGGTGGAGCGCCGCGCGAGCGCGTTGCTGACCTCGCGGTGCGCCTCGACGCACTCGAACAGGAAAACGAGCTGCTGAACGGCCGGCTCGAGGTCGCCGAACATCGCGCCAACGAAGCGCTTCGAGAGGCGCGCGCGGCCCGCCAGGAAGGTGCGACCGGAGCGGTCGATTCAGGGGCCACGGCCCCCGGGGAGGGCGCGGAGGCCGGATCCGAGGGCGCTGGGGACGGAAATGCCCTGCTCTCCGAGGAATTGGCCTCCTACAAGGCCGCTCGGACCCTGTGGAGCAGCAGTGATTGGGAAGCTTGTGTTGACCGACTCGGAGAGTTCTTGCAAACTTATCCGTCCTCCGTATACGCGGATGACGCCGCGTACTGGCGGGCAGATTGCTATTTCCAACAGGGGAACTACAAAAAGGCGATTTTGCGCTTCGATGATGTGGTCGCTCGTTACCCAAACGGGAACAAGGCAGCCGACGCTCTCTACCGAGAGGGTGAATCGCTGCTCCGCCTGGGGCCGGCATACAACACCGCGGCGCGTAAGGCTTTTGAACGTGTACTCGCCGAGTATCCGGATTCGGACCGAGCCACAGAGGCGAAACAGCAGATCGAGTTGCTCTAAACCGATCGAACGCAGCAGGGGATTGGATTGAACAAACGGGATCTCGAACGATTCAAGAAGCTTCTCCTGGAGCAGCGCGAGCAACTCCAGGGCAATCAGCGCAAAGCGCTCGGGGGAGACATCCATCTGGACCCCGATGATTTCCCGGACGAGATCGACACCGCTTCCTCCGAGATCAACCTGCAGTTCACAGGTCGACTGCGCGAGCGCGAGCAGGGGCTCCTCTCGAAGGTCAACACCGCACTGCGCAAGATCGACGACGGCGAATACGGCGAGTGTGTGAACTGCGGCGAGGACATCGGCGTCAAGCGGCTTCGGGCTCGACCGGTCGCCGAATTGTGCATCGACTGCAAGTCCGAGCAGGAGAAGCTGGAGCGACGGACCGGCTGACCCCCGACCTCATTCTCGGCATCGAGAGTTCCTGCGACGAAATGGCCGCGGCGGTCGTGCGCGGTGGAACGGAGATCCTGTCCAGCGTCGTTCAGGGCCAGGTCGAAGTTCACGAGCCCTACGGGGGCGTCGTTCCCGAACTCGCCTCGCGCGACCACGTCCGATGCGTTTCCGCGGTGGTCGAGGCTGCGCTTGCGCAGGCCGGGGTTCCTTCGCACGAACTCACCGCGATTGCGGTGACCGCCGGACCCGGGCTGATCGGGTCGCTGCTGGTGGGATTGTCTTTCGGCAAGGCGCTCGCGTATCGGCTCGGTGTTCCGATGGTGGGGGTCCATCATCTAAAGGGTCATCTCGCCTCCGCCGAACTCGCCGACGCTTCGCTTCGCGCTCCCTATATCGGACTGCTCACTTCGGGCGGTCACACCGCGCTTTACCGGATCGAGGCTGACGCGACCCCGCAGCTTCTCGGTGCAACTCGCGACGACGCGGTGGGCGAGGCGTTCGACAAGGTCGCCAAACTGCTCGACCTCGGTTTTCCAGGGGGACCCGCGGTCTCGGCGGCCGCCGAATCGGGCGACGCCACAGCGGTTCGTTTCCCGCGGCCGATGATCGATCGCGCGGGTTTCGATTTTTCGTTCAGCGGATTGAAGACCGCGGTCGCGTTGGAAGTCGAGCGTCGCGCAGAGCGCGGCGCGCTCGGTGCAGCGGACGTCGCCGACGTCGCGGCCTCGTTCGAGGCGGCTGCGATCGAGGTTCTCGTGAGTCGCGCGCGTCGGGCCTTGCGCGAGCAGGGCATCGGGCGCCTCACGGTGGTGGGCGGTGTCGCGGCCAACCGCCGCCTGCGTGCCGAAATGGCGAACGCCGCGGCGGAGGACGGCTTCGAGGTCTCGTTCCCACCGCCTGCACTGTGCACCGATAATGCTGCGATGATCGCCGCTGCCGGCTCGCAGTTGCTCGCGCGCGGCGATCGCCACGGACTGGATCTCAACTCGTTCTCGCGCGGCAGCGGGCCGCTTTGAACGCCGCAGACATCAAGGCGTTTCTCGCGCGGCACGGGCTGCTCGCGCGCCGCGATCTCGGCCAGAACTTCCTGGTCGACGACTCTCTCGCGGCGCGGCTGGTCGATCTCGCGGGCGTCGAGCCGGGCGATCGGGTGATCGAGATCGGCACGGGGCTCGGTGTGTTGACCCGAGCCCTCGCAAAAAAGGCACAGCGCGTCGTGACGGTCGAGATCGATGCGGGCCTCGTGCGGGCCCTGCGCGCCGACGCCGCGTTGCCGGACAACGTCGAACTGGTTCACGCCGACGCGCTCGAGGTCGATCTCGCGGGGTATGCCCGAGCGGGCACCGGGCCCGTTCGGTTGGTCTCCAATTTACCCTATCATGTGTCGGCACCCCTACTGCGCCGATGTCTCGACCTTCGCGGCCAGCTGAAGGATTGGTCGGTCATGCTCCAAAGCGAGGTCGCCGTTCGCTTGCTCGCGCGGCCCGGATCCCGCGACTACGGATCGTTTTCGGTCTTGCACGGGTTGACGGTGACACTTTCGAAGGGAATGGACCTATCGCCCAACTGTTTCTTTCCGGTCCCCAAGGTCGACTCGACGTTCGTCCGCATCACCCCGTTGGAATCGCCCCTGGTCGCGGAGGGCGAATTGTCGGAGGTGGAGCGTGTGGTGCGCGCGGCATTCGCCAAGCGGCGCAAGACGCTCGTCAACTCGCTCCGGGCTGGAGCGCTCGGGACCGAACACTCCGTCGACGAACTCAAGGCCGCGCTGTCGCGCTGCGCGATCGAGCCGCGCGCGCGCGCCGAGAGCCTCGAGCCCGCGCAACTGCTCGCGCTCGCGAGAGAACTCCGCTGACGCCTGGACTCCGGCGAAAGCCGTAGCGGGGCGTGGTGGCCGCCTGCGGGCGGGCAGGGGGCCGCTTGACAAAGCCCACCGGGCTAGCCCAATCTTCCGGGGTCGAGAGGGGTCTCGCAGATTGCGAACTCCATCACGACGCTGGAACTGATCAAAGACTCTGTACGCCCTGTGCGCACGCGCCTCGGCCGACAGAAACGACGCCTGGCAACACCCAGAGTAACGCTTGGATCCCCAGCGAGGGACCGAGACGGGGGTGGTTGAGGGGCGGCCAGCGGGCTTGACCGCTTGGCCGACGCCGCGCCTCCGGACTTCTCCGGCAGGCGCGTTTTTTGTTCCCGAAAAGCGAAGCGCGCAGGCCACCCGGAGGTGCGTATGTCCACCGTTACCGCCAAGGCCGCTCGCGAGCACCGCATCACGATCCCGTCTCTTGTGGCACGCAAGAGCCGCGGCGAGCGCATCTCGATGCTCACCGCCTACGACTTCACGTTCGCGAGCATCTTCGATGCGGCGGATATCGACATCCTGCTCGTCGGCGATTCGCTCGGCAACGTCGTACAGGGCCAGGACACGACACTTCCCGTGACGCTCGACGAAATCGTCTACCACACGCGCCTGGTTGCGCGAGGATCCCGCCGCGCAACGGTCGTCAGCGACATGCCGTTCGGCAGCTATCAGATCTCGGTCGAAGAGGCGGTCCGGAATACGATCCGCTGCGTGAAGGATGGCGGCGCGCACGCGGTGAAACTCGAGGGCGGTGAAGTCATCGCCGCGACGATCGAGCGCATCGTCGCCGCCGAGGTTCCCGTGATGGCGCACGTCGGCCTCACGCCCCAGTCGGTCCACCGGATGGGCGGGCACCGCGTGCAGGGCCGCGACGAGGCGGGGCGCAGCCGCGTGATCCGCGACGCGCAGGCCGTGGAAGCCGCGGGGGCCTTCGCGGTGGTGCTCGAAGGGGTTCCCGAGGATCTGGCCCGCGAGGTCACGCAGCTGCTGACGATCCCGACCATCGGCATCGGTGCGGGCATCCACTGCGACGGCCAGGTGCTCGTGATGCACGACATGCTCGGTCTGACGGACTGGACGCCGAGCTTCGTCAAGCAGTACGCGAACCTCGGCGCGCTCGCTTCGCAGGCCGCTCGCAATTTCGCCGAAGAAGTTTCGAACTCGAAATTCCCCGACGCCCGACACTCGTACCGGTAACCGGAATGCGTGTCATCGGAACGGTTGCGGAGCTTCAGGCGCTCGCGGACCGCGAACGCGCCGCGGGCGCGAAGATCGCGCTGGTGCCCACGATGGGGGCGCTCCACGCCGGTCACCTGTTGCTCATCGACACGGCGCGCAAGCGCGCCGATCGGGTCTGGGTTTCGATCTTCGTCAATCCGACCCAATTCGACAGCGCCGCGGACGCGAGCCGTTACCCGCGCACCCGTGAACAGGACCTGCAGTGCTGTCGCGATGCGGGTGTCGACGTGGTCTTTGCACCCGAGTGCGACGAGATGGTCGGGCCCGCGAGCCAGACCTGGATCGAAGCGGGAGAGGCCGCCCAGCCCCTCTGCGGCCGCTCGCGTCCGGGCCATTTTCGCGCGGTCACGACGATCGTCGCGAAGCTGCTGCTCGCCGCAAAGCCGCACCTCGCCGTCTTTGGAGAGAAGGACTACCAGCAGCTGGCCGTGATCCGCAGCGTGGTTCGCGACCTCGGATTCGACGTCGAGATCGTCGGCGCTCCGACCGTTCGCGAGGCGGATGGCCTGGCGCTCTCGAGCCGCAACGTCCAGCTCCATCCCGAGGCGCGCCGTCAGGCGGTCGCACTGGTTCGCGCGCTCGACGCCGCAGAAGGCGCCGTGGCATCCGGAGAACTCGACTCGGCGCGTCTGCTCCAGCGAGCCACCGCGGAGATCGAGAAGGCGCCGCTCGCACGGGTCGATTACGTCGAACTGCGCGATGCGAGTTCGCTCGGCCCCGTCGCTGGCAAGCTCGTGGATCCGGTGCTGCTCGCGCTGGCAGTCTACTTTGATTCACCGGAACGCGATGCCGGGAAAGCCGTGCGGCTGATCGACAATCGCGTGCTGGATCCGAGGCGCGCCGCTTCTTCTCGATAGCGCGCACCTTCGCATCAACAGGCACAAAGGCCGCGCGCAGCGCGTTGCCCGAAGCCGGGCTTGCTGCCCGACGGCCGGGTACCATCCCGTTTGGAGGCGTGGAGCAGTAGCAATGGGCGACGGCGACAATCAGCGCAAGGTCATCGCGAGCAATCGCAAGGCCCGCTACGAGTACGAGATTATCGACACCTTCGAGGCCGGGATGGTGCTCTTGGGACCCGAGGTGAAATCGCTGCGGGCCGGGAAGGCCAGCCTCGGCGACGCCTACGGGGAGATCCGGCGTGGCGAGCTCTACCTGCTGAACGCCCACATCGGGGCCTACGAGCAGGCGGGCAGGGCGAACGCGCCGCCGCTGCGCGAGCGCAAGCTGCTGCTTCACCGCTACGAGTTGTCCCGGCTCGCGGGCCGCGTCGTCGAGCGCGGCCTCACGTTGATCCCGCTGCAGCTGTACTTCAAGGACGGCCGCGCCAAGGTCGAGCTCGCGCTGGCGCGCGGCAAGCGGCGTTACGACAAGCGGCAGGCAATCCGCAAGCGCGAGAACGACCGGGATCTCAAGCGCGTCATGCGGGGGCGTGGCCGCACTCGATCGTAGTTCTCGGCTGCAGTTGCCGGTCGCCTTCCGGTGGGCCTTTTTTACACAATTATGGTGAATTTCAGCTGGGGTCTGGCCGATTTAAACCATGGGCCAGAGGGGCCGGCCCATGCGCTTCCGAGCCCAGGCGAAGAGAGTCTTCGATGAACCTATCGACACTGAAGCTCCTGATGATCCGAGTCCTGATCCTGGGTGGTCTGTACAGCCATTCGCAACTTTCACGGGCGAAGTAGCGACCCTCTACACGACCGACGGCGAGGGGCAAAGTCACACGACACGAATCTGGGTCGTCGAGCACGGCCATGAAACCTGGATCCGGTCGCTGGATCCGACGAGTCCGTGGCTCGACCGCATCATCAACCAGCCAGACGTGCAGCTTCGGCGCGGCGGGTCGATCGCCGATTTTCGCGCAACGCCTTATGCCGATCGGCGCACAAGGGTCAACGACCTGATGGCCGAGCGCTACGGCTGGGCGGAGTGGGTTCTCTCCCGGATCGAAACCCGCAAAGCCGCCGTTCCCGTATACCTCGATCCTCTGGGTTGAACGGCGGGGACGTTGTTGAATAGTTGAATTGCGCACCCCATTCAATGATTCAACAATGTCCCCGTTGGGCGCAATTCAACTATTCAACAACGTCCCCGCCTACCAGAGCCCCTCTCGACCTGCCGTGGAGAGCGTTCCCTGACTCTTGTTTGGCAGGGCTTGCCATGCCCTCCGTCGTAACTACCCTATCTGGTTCGGGGGCGATCGGTTTCGACGGGTGGTCGAAGGCGAGCGCTGCGTGTCGACATCGTCACAGCTGTCGTTAAACAAGTGGCAAGTTGGTGATTACAATTGCCGACGATAATTATGCACTCGCTGCCTAGCTGAAACTAGGTTAGCGACACCCGTCCGCGACGCCTTCTAGCGGGTCGCGGGTGTCATAAGAGGGCTGGCCTTCGGAACGCGGCTCCTACGAGCCGAAGGTGAGATCAACTGGAGCTGGGTTCGCGTTGCCACGACTCCGAGGCGGCACGAACCGAGATGATTCGGAGTCTACACACGTAGACGCGCTCGTTAGAAACTGTTCGGACGCGGGTTCGATTCCCGCCGCCTCCACCAATTCATTCGAAAAAGCAGCTACTTGCGTGGCTGCTTTTTCGTTTGAGGCACCCTGAAACAGTTTCCGCCTTGGGATCCAAGATCCGAGCGATAGGGATGGGCCGCATTTCGGCGCTGCGATCGGGGGTTCGCTCAAACCAACCTGCGCGCACCACAGGAGTGGGGACGTCTCTAGTTCGTGAGAGGCAACCGGATCGCCTGGTCGGGGTCACACGCCGTCGAGGACTTTCGAATCCTTCACGACGACGGTGACACCCACGATCACGTGTGGGATGAAGCCGAACGAACGTCAAATCGATTGAGTTTGATGATCGATACCACCAAGTAGGAACTCATGATGCTCACCTATCTCGATGCCACGGCCGATGCCGAGACCGTCAGCAGTGTCCTGCGCAGCGACGGTGTGGTCGCCGTAACCGGGCTCGTCGACCCCGAGATCGCTGACACCGTCGCCGCCGAGCTGCGACCCGATCTCGATTCCAAGGGGCTGAAGACGGTGGACGCCTTCAACGGCGACAAGACCAACCGCTACGGCGACGTGCTGAGGACGGCGCCGAGTGCGGCGGCGCTGGTCGACCACGACCTCGTGATCGCGGTCGCCAACGATGTCTTCCTGCCGCACGCGGCAAGCTACCAGATCAACAGCCTGACCGCGATCGAGATCATGCCGGGCGAGGCACACCAGGCGCTGCACCGCGACGACACGGTCTACCCGATCGATGTCGCCGGCATGGAGCTGACGCTCGGTGTTATGTGGTCGCTCAGCGACTTCACGGCGGAGAACGGCGGCACGCGGGTCGTCCCCGGCAGCCACCGCTTCCTGCGTTCGTGGCACCAGCCCGACCTGTCGAACTGGGACAACGCCGTGATGCCCAAGGGCTCGGCGGTCTTCTACCTGGGCTCGACCTGGCATGGAGGCGGCGCCAACGACAGCAACGCGCCGCGCCTCGGGCTCGTCAACAGCTACTGCCTGGGCTGGCTGCGCCCGGAGGTCAACATGTACCTGTCGACGCCGCCGGAGGTCGCGGTCCGCTACGGCCCGCGCCTGCGCGCGCTGCTCGGCTACATGGCGCACGATTCGGGCGACGACCTGTGCGGCAGCTACGAGGGCGATTGCCCAGCCTGGGTCGACGAGGCGCCGGATCCGGCGTGGAACACCAAGCGCGGCGTGGTCGGCACCGTAGCGCACACGAAGGCGCAGGGCGGCGGCTGACCGCGTTTCGCGGAGTCGGCCGGGATGCCGCGCGGGGCCAGCGGCGCCACCAGGTGGAAGAGAGCGAGCCCTCGGAAGTCTCCGAGTGCTCAATCCACAGGCCTTCTTTGTCGGGGTCGTGCGCAAAGAGCCCGGGAAGGAGAGGTTGGGTGGAGCCGACGATCCGATTTGAACGGACGACCTGCCGCAGGCTTCGCCCGCTACTCAGGTCGCCCCTTCCAGGCCGGGCCTCGGGTTTCTTTGAAACTGCGGAGGTTGGGTGGAGCCGACGATCCGAGTCGAGCGGACGACCTGCTCATTACGAAGAAGAGCGACCTTGGTCGAACGACGATATTTCTACGCTGATCGCGAAGATTCCCGCACATGATCATGATGGGCTGAGAAGCCGGTGAGCTCTACGCGAGGGAGTGCTCGCGCGTCGGGCGCGCAGAAATCCAAACCCTTGGGTCTCCGTGTGCGTCTTGCCTTTGCTTCCGCGGGTTTCTCGTATGGGATCATTCGCAACGGCATCAACTGGTTCCTGCTCCTCTATTACAGCCAAGTGTTGGGTCTGTCGGCATCACTGGTGGGAACTGCGCTCGCCATTGCGCTGGGTGTCGACGCCGTCTCCGATCCCCTGCTCGGGCGCTGGTCCGACCGCTTTCACTCTCGGCTTGGACGTCGGCAC
>PVMK01115352.1_pt1 | contig 55367 bp, 52 predicted proteins | sample 1853481 | NCBI WGS metagenome assembly PVMK01 (sample SAMN08533507, study PRJNA380276) | Marine sediment metagenome, whole genome shotgun sequencing project.
CGATTCGCCACCCGCCGGATCGGAAAAATGCCATGAGGCTGACAACGAACCCGGCGACGATCAGCAATCCAGCGCCAACCAGTGTTGGACTCTCGTACTCTCTGAGCAACTTCTCCGCCGTGTCGATGCTGGCGAAACCCGGGTACAAATGGAGGACTTGAGCTAGAGTCAGGGCGCACAGCACGACCCCGACAAGCTTGTGACGTGAAATCATTTCAATCCGGGGCGTCGCTTCAGGTAGGTGCTCTGGTCGCGCTCAACGAGGCCGCCAACAACAGAGACAGGAGCCCGATGCCGGCTGCCACAAGTGCGAGCATGATGACCCGATCGTATCCACCCCGCTCCCATACGAATGCGGTAATCGTCGGGGAAGCCGCGGTAGCCGTAATAAAGGGCACTGCCAGAAGCCCCGAAATGGTTCCGAAATTCGCACGCCCCAGAAATTCGGCGGTAATGACCGGGCGCCCATTTGTACCCGAGTTTCGCGAGCATCGATACGGCGGAGAAGTTGCTGAAAGAGTACGAGAGTCCAACACTGATTGGTGCCGGATTGCTGATCGTCGCCGGGTTCGTTGTCAGCCTTATGGCATTTCTCCGATCCGGCGGGTGGCGAATCGGCGTGTTCGTGGTTGTCGGGCTGTATGTCTGGGTGATCTGGTATCCGGACTTCCTTCGTCTGGTCTTCAAGTACGGTGCATCGACCACGATCGCCGGAATCTACGAACACGCACGGGTGGCAGGCACAGTGGGGATTGTCTTACTCCACAGTATCCTGTATCCACTGGGTTTTTCAGGTATTCTTCTGGTCGCGCTGTGGGGCTCCAGATCGACCAGGAATAGCGATTAGGCGTCCGGTGGTGCCAGGGCCCGAGGCATTTCGAAAAGCTGCGGTGACGGGGCCACTTTCGAGAGGCAGAGTAAAGTTTCGTGGTAATACGGATTTGAGAAAATGAGTATGGAGCCGATCGATTCCGCCTGGGCGATGATCCACCGGCATTTGCAGGAAGAGAGTCGTCGCGTGCACGGCGAAATTCGGGAATTATCCAGCTCCGATCCCCCGCTTGCGATGCCCAGTTCAACTATCTTCTCGAGGAGCGTGAAGCGCTGTCGTCGGAGCTGGCCAAAGTGAAGGAATTGATGAAGCAAGATGCGGATAGTGGAGATGCACGAAATTCCATCGATGCGTTTCTTGACTTTTCGAACTACCTGGGCGATTCAACGAAAAGCGAAATTCGATCGCTCGTTGGCAATGAAATTCGGTGACGGGAGGGCGACCTGATGATCAAAAAAATCCTGTGTGCGTTGGATGGTTCGAGTCACGCCGATAAGGCCTTGGATCTAGCCATCGAAATGGCGCAGAAGTTCGATGCCGGGACTCGTGCTGTTTCACGTGCTGATGCGAAATCTGGACGCCGACGAAATTCGTCGATTCTCCGAGGTTGAGGGCTTGACGAAAGAGTCCGTTGCGGAGGTGACAAGGTTGCAGATGGTGGATAGCCGGATAGAGGTTGGCCATCCGTATGATGCGAAATCCATCCCGTCCAGCGTCTTGGTCGAGCTCGCGCAGCACATTCTGAAATCGGGGCGGGCCGACGCAGAAGACAAAGGCGTGACGAAGATTACAACGGCCATGGGGGATGGTGATCCTGCGGCGCGCATCCTCGCCTGCGCCCAGCAGGAAGGGTGTCGACTGCATCATCATGGGCAGCCGCGGTCTGAGCAACATCCAGGCGCTGCTGGAGGGGAGCGTTTCGCGCAAGGTTAGTAACCGCGCCGGGTGCACCACCATCGCCGTCAGATAGGCGTTTGCGCTACGCGGACAACGAATCGATGTCCGGCACCGGGCGGGCGATGAGTGTACGCCCCTCGGCATAGCGTTCCATCGCCGCCGCCACCGCGATGACGAAGTGTTCGGAGTGATGCCGCGGTCCGACGATTTGTAGACCGAATGGCGTGCCTGTGGGATCGAGGCCGCAGGGAATCGACACGATCGGGTGCCCCGTCAGCGTCAACCCTGACGTCAGATCCGCCCACTGGATGTAGTTTTCGAGTTCGACCCCGTTGATGTGCGTGCAGAAAAGCTGTTCCACCGGAAAGGGCGGTACTGCGACCGTCGGACAGATGAGCACGTCTACCTCGTCGAAGAAGGATTGCAGCGCCCGATAGAGGCGCGTTTCCTCGGCCATGGCCCAACCGATGTCCTCGGGCTTCATGGCAAGCCCCGCTTCGACATTGCTGGTTACGTTGGGCCCCAGGAGATCCTTGTGCTCGCGGTATACGTCCAGTTTGTCGGCGAGAAAATGCACGCCGCGAATCAACCAGAAGGCGCGGCTGGCGCTCTCCATCTCCGGGCTGCGAGCGACACACTCACCGAAGGCCGGGCGAAACGCGTCCACGCAGGCGGCGAACGTATCGCGGATGCCATCATCGACCTGCGCGAAACCCAGATCCGGCGACACCGCCACCCGCAGCGACGCCAGGTCGACCGGCTCGATAATCTCCAGGGATTCGGCGCCGAGGGCGTGGGACAGGGGATCTCTGGGGTCGTGACCGGCCATGGCACCCAGCATGAGCGCTGCGTCCGACACCGAGCGCGCCATCGGTCCCTGCACGCTGAAGGTGGTGAGGCCCACGGTGCGCCGTTCGGAGGCTACCACGCCGGGTGTGCAGCGGATGGCGGCTATGCCGCAGAAGCCCGCCGGAATGCGCAGGCTGCCGCCCGTATCGGAGCCGGTGCAAAGAGGCAGCATGCCGGTCGCCAGCGCCACCGCCGAGCCACCGGAAGAGCCTCCGCAGGTGCGGGTCGTATCGAAGGGGATTGACGGAAGCGCCGTACACCTTATTCACGGTGTTGGCGCCCGCGCCGAATTCCGGTGTGTTGGTCTTGCCCACCAGTATGGCGCCGGCTGCGCGCAGGTCCGCGACCATACGTTCGTCGTTTTCCGGTACGAAGTCTTTGTGAATGAGCGAGCCGAAAGTGGTGCGTAGATTTTCGGTGAGATTGAGATCTTTTACGCCGAAGGGCAGTCCGTGCAGCAGGCCCAGGGGATCGCCCTGCATGACGGTGCGCTCCGCAGCCCGGGCTTCTTCCCGCGCGCGCTCGTAACAGGTGGCGACGATTGCATTGACGGTGGGGTTCACCGCTTCGATGCGATGGATGCAGGACTCGAGCAACTCGACCGGCGAGAGCTCCCTGGTTCCGATCAGGCGCCGCGCTTCGAGGGCTGAGAGATCACAGGGACTGGTCATGGCGGGTACTCCAAATTTCTTTTGAATTCAATAAGCTAAGCCGTTTTCGGGGGGCCGTTCACATAGGGTATCAATGCGGCCAGGATGAAGCGGTGCACCGGTGTCTCGACCCCCGATTGACGCCCCAGCCGGCAAACTGCACCCGACAACCACTCGAGCTCCAGTCGTTTGTGACGCTCCAGATCCATCAGCATCGACGCTTTCATCCCATCGGGCAACGTGCTCAAAATCTCAACAACATCATCCACGGCGTTCTCGGCCAGGCGAACACCTCGTGCGCGCGCAACGGCTCCGGTTTCTTGAGCCGCTGCCTTCATCAGGTTCCAGGTTTCCGGATTATCGCGAATGGGTCCCGCGGGGAGGCGCGTGAGCGCGGTGACGGCCGAGAAACTCGCCAGCAGGAGAAACTTCTGCCAGATTGCCACGTTGATGTCGTCGCGCAGCCGCGCATCGACTCCTGCCGCCGTCGCGGCAGCATGAAAGGTTTGCAAGCGTTCGCTTTTCCGTCCATCCAGCTCTCCGAACTCGATGGTGGCAAATTCCGTGTGGTGCTGGATGACGCCCGGGGCTGCAATCTCGGCGCTGATGCGTGCGACGCCTCCGACCACGTGCTGCGCCCCCAGTATGCGGCCCAATTGTTCTTCGCTGTCGACACCGTTCAACAGGGAAATCACCGCCGTGTCGTCGCCCACCAACGGTTTGCACAGTTCCCCTGCGGTTTCGGTGTCGTAAAGCTTGGTGGCAAAGAGCACGATGTCCACCGGGCCGACCCGGGCCGGGTCGTCGGTCCCCTGGGCAGGGCGGATGTGCACATCACCGAGGGGACTCTGTACCCGCAGGCCACCTTCGCGGATGGCATCCAGGTGCGCGCCGCGAGCGATGAATGTGACGTCGTTGCCCGTGGCTGCGAGTCGGGCGCCGAAATAGCCGCCGACGCCGCCGCTGCCCATGATCGCGATCTTCATGCTGACCGCGCGAGCATCAGCATGACATTGTCCACCAGCCGGTGTCCGATCTCGTCTTCCAGGCTGAGAATAGACTCCGGGTGAAACTGCACGGCGGCCACCGGTAGCCGCGTGTGCTCGACACTCATGACGACACCGTCCGCGGTATCGGCCGTCAACGTGAGTACCTGGGGAAGCGTGTCGCGATTGGCAACCAATGAGTGATAGCGCCCCGCGTCGAATTCCCGTGGATGCTCCGCCAGCAACTTTCCGCCCAGCACGCGTACTGTAGAAGGTTTGCCGTGCATGGGATTGGGCAGCATATCGAGCTGCCCGCCGAAGTACTCGACGATGCCCTGCAGGCCGAGACAGACGCCGAAGATCGGGAGATTTGCCGCGATGGCCGCCGCGATAGTGGCATTCAGGTCAAAGTCCTCGGGGCGGCCAGGCCCCGGTGACAACAGCACCAGGTGCGGTGCTTCTTCGGCGAGCTTTTCCAGGGGAAACCCCGACCGATAGGTGACCACCTCGGCGCCGGTCTCGCGAAAGTATCCCGCCAGCGTGTGCACGAATGAATCCTCGTGATCCACCATCAACACTTTTTTGCCGGTCCCCGATCGCTCGATGACTTCGATCCGCGTTTGCGCAACGGGCTCGTCGCCGTGGCGAATGGCATCGAGCAGGGCTGAGGCTTTGAGGCGTGTCTCCGCTTCCTCGGCATCCGGATCCGACTCGAACAGCAATGTCGCACCGGCGCGCACCTCGGCAACGCCGTTATGGATGCGCACGGTGCGCAGCGTCAGCCCGGTGTTCATGTTGCCGTCGAATCCGATGAATCCCATGGCGCCGCCGTACCAGCGGCGCGGCGAGTGCTCGTGGTCCTCGATGAATTGGATCGCGTGCTGCTTCGGCGCCCCGGTTACCGTGACCGCCCATGTGTGGGCGAGAAATCCATCAAGGGCGTCGAAGCCCTCGCGCAGTGTCCCCTCCACATGGTCGACGGTGTGAATGAGGCGCGAGTAGAGCTCGAGCTGCCGGCGGCCGATGACGCGAACACTGCCCGCCACGCACACGCGCGACTTGTCGTTTCGATCCACGTCGGTGCACATGGTGAGCTCGGACTTCTCTTTTTCGGAGTTCAGCAACTTCAGAATCTGTGCTGCGTCTCCGATGGCGTTCTTGCCCCGGGCGATGGTGCCGGAGATGGGGCAGGTCTCGATGCGCCGACCGTCGACGCGTACGTACATCTCCGGTGATGCGGCCACTAGATACTCTTTCTCACCCAGATTGATGAGTGCGCCGTAGGGTGCGGGATTGCGTTTTTTCAATCGCCCGAAGATTTCCGAAGGCGATGCCGGGCAGAGTTCGAAGAACGTTTGGCCGGGTACCACCTCGAAGAGATCGCCGCGCCTGAAGGCCTCGATGGCCGTGCGCACGGTGGCGGCGTACTCGCCGGGCGCGTGGTCACAGGCGCGGTCCACGGTGTCTGCCGGCGAGTAAGGCTCGTCGGCGCCCTCCCGGGCCATCCCCTCGGTGCTCGCCCCGTCGAACTCGAATTCGTAGCGGTGCGTGGTGGCCTGCTCTCGGCGGTGATCCACGACCAGGATTTCGTCAGGCAGGTAGAGCACCAGATCGCGTTGGTCGGCAGCGCGGGTCAGGCGCTGGCGTATGGACTCGAACTGGAAGGCAAGCTCGTAGCCGAACGCACCGTAAAATCCCAGGTAGGGGTTGTCCGAGCGAAAGGCGGCGCTGACGGTACGCAATACCGAGAACACCGTCGGCTGGCGGCTGCGCAGCTCCTCGGGGAACCACGCGTCGGACTCGCGCACCGTGCCGTTTATGCCGTTGCCCGACACATCCAGTGTTGCCAGGGCGTCGAGATTTTCCAGCGCTTTGCCGATGGCAGGGAGTAACAACGCCCCGCGGGCGTTCAATGGGTCGAAGCTGAATGCCCGTCCACGGGTTGTGAAGGCCAGCGGCGGATCGACGAAGCCGATGTCCCATCGCGTGTAGCGGCCGGGGTATTCAAACGACGACGTGAGCAGCACGCCGCGGCGCGAATCCAGGGACGATTGCAACGACAGCGCGGCGTCGGCGTAGCGCTGGACGTGTTCGTGGTGGTGTATGCGGATACCGCCGGGAGTTTCGACGGTGGTTGAATTCTCTTCTCGTTTCGACGCTGTCATTACCGTGCCTTAATCGGTGCTCTCTGGACTCCGATCTGGTGGGAGATCACGACGGTGAAGGCAGGCCGAAAAAAAGAGCCGCCAACACCGTGGCGGCTCCGGGATCCAATACTTGTACCTGCCCGTCACCGCCCTGATTTCAGGGCGACCACCAAACTCGCGGGATGAGAATTCGGTTCTCGGGCATGAAACTAGCCTGACACCGGATGCCGGCTACTGTCAAGGGAGGCGGAGCCGACACAGGATCGTCACACTTCCAGCGCCATTCCATCACGCCCGGGGTCTGCGCCCCCGGACCATTTGCCGCCCTCTACCTTGATGGCGTGCACGCCGGCAAAGGTGTAGGAGAGGTAGCTGCGGGCGACCGCATAGCCCATGTGCTCGAGGGCGTCGCTGACGAAATGCGGTATGCGGTTGCAGACATCGATGACATCGCTGTTGGCGCTGAAGCGCGGGGCCGCCACCGCTTCCAGTATGGACATGTCGAAGTCGATGACGTTGAGAATTCCCTGCAGCACGCCCATGGTAATCCAGGTGCCGCCGGGGGCGCCGATGATGATACGCAGATCGTCGTCGTCGAAAATCATGGTCGGCGCCATGGCGGTGAAGCGGCTCTTCCCGGGCGCGATGGACCCGGCGTGCCCCGGGCGCGGGTCGAAAACGCTCATGCAGCCGTTGTACATAAACCCCAGGCCTTCGCTGACGACGCCCGATGGCATGCCCAGTGAATGGGTTAGCGCGACGGCGTTACCACGCTCGTCTATGACACAGATGTGTGTCGTGTCGCGGGATTCCGCCACGCTTTCCAGCCGCGCCACATGCGCCTGCTCGCCGCGGGCGATGATTTCCGCGAGCTCCGCCGCGTACTCCTTGTCGATGAGCACGTCGGTGGGCACATCGTCGAGTTCCGGGTCGCCCATGCGGGTGTCTTTGTCGATGGTGGCGTACTTCATGGCCTCGCTGACCACGCGGATGTAGTCGGGGCTGTTGTGCCCCATGCCGGCGAGATCGAAATTCTCGAGAATGTTCAGCATCTCCAGCACCATGACGCCGCCTCCGGGCGGTTGATTGCTGGCGACACGGTAGCCGCGATAGTCGCTCCAGACGGGCTCGATGCGTCGCGTGCGATAGGCGGCGAGATCCGCCAGCGAAAGCAGGCCGCCGTTGGCCTGGATGTCGGCGACCATCTGCTCGGCCATATCGCCGGTGTAGAAGACGTCCGCGCCGCCCCTGGCGATGCGTCTGAGACTTTCCGCCATTTCGGGATTTCGCAGGCGCTCGCCGGGGCGCGGCAGTTCGCCCTCGTTGCAGAAATAGATGCGGCGGCCGGCGGGCGTAAATGCGAGCTTGTCGCGGGTGGCGACGCGGCCGAAGTCGTGGGACTTGGTCCAGAACTCGTACACGTGGGGGCGGATGATGAAGCCGGCGTCGGCGTGCTCGATGGCCGGCTTGATGACATCCTGCCAGTCAAGCGTGCCGTATTCGGTCACCGCCTCGAAGTACCCCTTGAGGTTTCCGGGCACCATGATGGACTGGTAGCCAACCTCGTTGACCCGATCCCTGAGGAAAAAGCCGAAACCGTCCCGTGCCTCGCCGACTATGCGGTCCGCCCACATGTCCTCGCGGGCGGCGCTCGGTGCCTTGGTGTGAAAATCGATGAAGCCGTGAAAGCCCTGGCCCGGGAGATAGAGATGCAGGGTGCCGAAACCGGCGATGCCGGTCATGCAGGGATCCACCACCCCCTGCACCAGCGCGCAAGCGATGGCTGCATCCACGGCATTACCGCCGCGCTTCAGAACCAGGGCGCCGGCTTCAACTGCCTCGGGTTGTGGCGCGACGATCATTCCGTGGGTCATGTTGTGCTCCTACAGCTCCGTCCTCGTCAGGCCTATCTGTTAGCATGGCTTGCCCATGTCTGACAATCTTCGCGGTGCCGCCTGGATTCTGGCTTCCTGTGCCGCGGCCACTGCGATGATGATGGGCGTGCGCGCTGCGTCGGGCACATTGCATCCTCTGCAGATTGTCTTCTGCCGCTTTCTGGTGGGGTTTCTTCTGGTGTTGCCTTTCATGCTGTCCCGGGGCGGGGAGCTGATGGCGACGCGACGCATGCCGCTGCTGGTGTTACGGGGAATCCTCGGATTCATTGCCGTCAGCATGGGGTTTTATAGCGTGTCCGTGTTGCCGTTGGTCACCGCGGCGGTATTGTTCTTCACCGCGCCGCTGTTCGTAACCCTGCTGGCGGTGCCACTGCTGGGCGAGCGGGCCGACTGGCGGCGCATGGCCGCCACCCTGTGCGGCTTCCTCGGTACCGTGGTGGTGCTGGGATTCGAACCCGGAGGCTTTCACCCGGCGATGCTGGTGGCCGTGGGGGCAGCCGTGATCTTCGCCTTCTCGCTCATCATCGGTAAGAAGCTGGCCGCCACCGAGCGGCCCGTGACCATCATGTTCTACTTCAGCGTGGTGACGATGCTGGCCAGCGCGGCGCCGGCGGCGCTGGTGTGGCAGACCCCGAATCTGGACGAATCCGTGCTGTTGGCGATTGTGGGCGTGTTCGCCGCCGGACGGGTCTATTTCGACATCCGCGGCTATGCCGCCGGCGAGGCCGGCTTCGTCGCGCCGTTCGGCTACTTTCGCATCATTTTGGTGGGCGCGGCCGGGTATCTGGTGTTCGCCGAGACCCCCACTGCCAATGCCCTCATCGGCGCCGCCATGATCATCGTGAGTACCCTGTTTATTGCCCAGCGCGAGGCACGACGGGGCCGGGCGGGGGCCCAAATGTGACGGCGGCCACACTTCCGGGCAAGCCAGGGGCGTTCGCAGGCCCCCCGGAACCTGCTAAAGTTGTAAGCGCTGGGACATGCATGATTGGAATGACTCCTGGCCCGTGACCGCAGGAGATCTGGGCAGGAGGATCCACGGACAGGCCAGAGTCCGCTGTCGATCACTCCGCATCAACCTATGACGCCAAACCACGAGCTGGCACTTCCCGCAGGAACACAGATCGACTGTTTCGAGATTCGAACGGTTCTCGGTACGGGCGGGTTTGGTATCACCTATGGCGCCTACGATAAGCGTCTCGAGCGCCGCGTCGCCATCAAAGAGTACTTCCCCTCGGGGCTGGCCTTTCGCGGCTCCAACGGCACCACTCTGCACCTGGGCGCTCAGACCGATGGTGATGCATACGAGTACGGCTTGAAGCGCTTCCTGGAGGAAGGCCGCGTGCTGGCTAAATTTCGCGAGCCCAGCATCGTTCGCGTTACCCAGTTTCTGGAGGCCAATGGAACCGCGTATCTGGTCATGGACTACGAGGACGGTGAGGCGCTGTCCTCCCATCTGGAACGTGTCGTGACCCTGGATGAAACCGAGCTCCGGGATATCGTCGTACCGATTCTCGAGGGCCTCAGTATCGTCCACTCGAAGCACTACCTGCACCGGGACATCAAGCCGTCCAATATATTCCTGCGCAAATCCGGACCTGCCGTGTTGTTGGATTTCGGCGCGGCACGACGCGCGCTGGAGGAGCAGAGCTCGGCCATGACCGTCATGCTGACCCCTGGTTACGCGCCCTTCGAGCAGTACAGCAAAGGTGACAAGCAGGGGCCCTGGTCGGATATCTATGCCCTGGGTGCCACCATGTACCACTGCATCGTGGGCGCAGCGCCTACCGCGGCCACCGACCGCCTCACGTCGATTTACGATGACGAACCGGACCCGGTGGTCATTGCCTTGAAAATCATTGCGCCCCGTTGCAGTCCGGTTTTCATCAAAACCATCGAGTGGATGTTAAAACCCCACGCCAAGGACCGGCCAAGGGACGCCCAGGCCGTTCTCAACGTGCTTCGCCCCGCCCAGGAGGCAGCTGAGAAAAAGCGCCAGCCGGAAGCACGCACCATCATGGCAACCGATCTCGATGTGGACATTCTGCTCCCGGAGGGCGCCGCCGAAACCGTGTTCATGCCCCGGGGCACTGGTGCGCCATTTGTCTGCTCACCGGACATGGTGGCGGCACTGGAAAATGTCCTGGAGGACTTCGTCGGCACGCTGGCGCGCCGGGTGGTGGCGCCGGCGGTGACCAAGGCGGCGAACTTCGACGAGCTCACGAGTTTTCTCGCCGGATTCATTCTCACCGACGGCTCTCAGGCGCGCTTCACCGATAAGGTGAAGGCGTTGCGCGAGGCCCAGCGCGAGGGATCCCTTCCCAGCGTTTCCGAAGGGGACCGCCAGCGCATCGAATCACCGTCCGAAGAACCGCTTCTCGACCTGGACGAGCAGGAACTCAAGACCGCTGAGCGAAACCTCGCCCATCACATCGGTCCCATCGCCCGCATCATCGTCAAGAGGGCTCACGCCGCATGCACGACCCGGGATGCCTTCTACGACCGGCTCGCCGAAGAGCTCACGGACCCGGCCGAGCGCGACGAGTTCCTGGGGAGTGTCGACTGAGCGGTGGGGACGCGAGGGGACAGATTTTAATCTGTCCCCTTTCCATCAGTTGCCACCCACACTTACGATCAGTCACCCCCCAAATCCCAACTAGACTCCTAATGGCAGCCGGACCCGGCACACACTGAGAGGCAGCATGAAGCTAAAGGCGAAATTCAATGTCGTGATACTGGCTATCTTCACCGTCGGATTGCTCGTAACCGGGTATCTTTCCCACTCGATTCTCAACGCCAATGCCCACAAGGACGCGGTCGTGCGCGCGACATTGGTCATGGAAGCGGCCGCCGCCATGCAAGCGTACACCCAGGCCGAGGTCACACCTTTGCTGATGCCGCATATGGACGGGAAGTTTCTGCCGCAATCGGTGGCAGCGTACGCGGCAGTTCAAGCCCTGGGCGGCATGGGCGGCGGCGAATCCGACTACGTCTACAAGGCGGCGGTCCTCAACCCCACGAATTCCCGAGACAAGGCCTTCGAGTGGGAGGCCGATGTGGTAGAGGAATTTCGCGCCAAACCCGGCACCAAGAGAATTGTCGGTGTGCGTCCCACGACGCGTGGCGATTCGTTGTATCTGGCGCGGCCGATTACGATCACGGATAAGGCGTGCCTCGCCTGTCACGGCGACCCCGCCAACGCCCCGAAGACGCTGTTGACGAAATACGGGCCGGCCAACGGCTTCGGTTGGAAGCTCAACGAGACTATCGGCGCGCAGATCGTCTCCGTCCCGTTGACCGGGGGGCTCCAGGAAGCACGGCTTGCCTTCGTGGTCTTCATGGGCCTGCTGCTGGTGATGTTTGCGACCTTCATCATCGTCCTCGACGCAATGCTGAAGAGCGTGATAATTCGTCCCGCCACCACCATGTCGGAAATCGCCGATCAGGTCAGCAAAGGCGATCTGGACGTGCCGGCCTTCGATGTCAGCGGTAAGGATGAAATGGCGACTCTCGCCGGCTCCTTCAATCGCATGCGCCGCAGCCTGGAAAAGGCCATGCGCATGCTCGAAAAATGATCCCGACCGCGGCCCCCCGAGCGCTGGCCTGAGAGCGCCGTGCCGGTGCGGGGCCGCATGAGCATGATTCATGCGCTGGCCCAGCAAAGGTCGTTTGCGGGCATCTCGCCACGGCGTTATCGTGCGCCACGATGTTTCTCGACAGTCGACTCTGGCAGTTCACCGAGGGCCTGCGCTGGCGCATAGCCGGAGCCGTGTCCGTGGGCCTGTTGGCCGCCCTGGTGGGCATCGGCCGACTGGCGTTGCTCGGCTGGTTGCTGGCCCGGGTGTTCGCCGGGGCGCCTCCGGAGTCGCTGCTTCTGCCGGTGGCCCTGGTGGCAGTGGTCATGCTGCTTCGGGGTGTCCTCGAATACTGGCGCAATATGATCGCCCACCGCACGGCCGCGTCCGTGCAGCTCGCATTGCGCGAGCGCCTGTTCGACAAGGTCGTCGAGCTGGGCCCCGCCCACTTCGGCCTGGCACGCACCGGTGACGTGCTGCTGACCATGGTGGACGGGGTCGAGCAACTCGAGACCTACTTCGGCCAATATCTGCCCCAGGTGTTCGTGGCCGCACTGACACCGGTCATCGTATTTGCGCTGGTGGCGACCCTCGATCTCCCCGTGGCCCTGGTGATGTTCGGTTTCGCAATGATCACGCTCATCGCGCCGTCGGTGTTCCAGAAGTGGGACAGCAGCAACAGCCTGCGGCGCCAGCAGGCCTACGCGGACTTCGCGGCGGAATTTCTGGACGCGATCCAGGGTTTCGCCACCCTCAAGGCCTTCGGTCAGAGCGCCGCGCGCGCCAGGCTTCTGGCGGACAAGGCCCACGAGCTTTTTCGCACCACCATGTGGGTGCTTGCGACCAATTCCCTTTCCCGCGGTATCGTCGATATGGGCCTTGCCGCGGGCGCGGCGGTGACCCTGGGTTACGGCGCCTATCGCGTGAGCTCCGGAAGCATGAGCCTGGAAGTGCTGCTCATCGTGCTCATGATGGGCATCGAGGTTTACAGGCCCCAGCGCGATCTGCGCACCCTGCTGCATCAGGGCATGGTGGGGCTGTCCTCGGCCAAGGGAATATTCGCGCTGCTGGAAGCAAAGCCCGCGATTGCGCCCCGTGATGACATCGTCGCGCTGGAGGAAAATCTCGCCCCCACCGTCAGCTTTCAACAGGTGAGTTTCGCTTACCCGGGCGGGCGGCAACAGGCGCACCGGGATCTGACTTTCAGCATCGGCGCCGGTGAGCGCGTCGGATTCGTCGGCGCCAGCGGCTCCGGCAAGTCGAGCATCGTGCGTCTTCTACTGCGCTTCTATGATCCTCAGCAGGGCAGCGTGCGCATCGGCGGGCGCGATCTGCGGGAGCTTCGCCCCCGTGACGTGCATCGCAACATCGCCGTGGTCAATCAGGATACCTATCTGTTCCACGGCAGTGTCGAGGACAATCTGCGCTTCGGCAAGCCCCGGGCGACTCAGGAAGAGCTGGAAGCGGCGGCTCGCGCCGCCAATGCCCACGGCTTCATCGAGCAGCTTCCACAGGGTTATAAGACCATTGTCGGCGAGCGTGGCATTCGCCTGTCCGGCGGCCAGCGCCAGCGCATCGCCATCGCCAGGGCGTTGTTGCGCGACGCACCGATACTCGTTCTCGACGAGGCGCTTTCGGCCGTGGATGCGGAGAACGAGGCTATTATCCAGGAGGCCCTGGATCGGCTCATGCGCGGCCGCACGACGCTGATCTTCGCCCATCGCCTGTCCAGCGTCATCGGCGCCGACCGCTTGCTGGTGCTGGAGCATGGAAGGCTGGTGGAGTCCGGCAGCCACGCGAACCTCATGAAAGCGCGCGGCGTCTATCACACGCTGATGGCGGCCCAGGCCGCCGAGAGCGCTGGTGGCGACAGCGCAGGGGTTGTCGGCAGGCCCGCCGAGGACCGTGCCGCCGCCGCCCAGGGCGTCGATCAGGCGGAGAATGCGCACCTGCAGCCCACGGACGCCATCCTGCGTGCCGAGGGCATGGGCTGGATGGACGCTTTTCGCGAGCTCTTCCGTCACGTGTTGCCCTGGAAGGGCAAGCTCGTGGCGGTATTCTTTCTCGGTGTCACGCGGGTGTTCGCACTGATCGGCGTCGGTATCGTCAGCGCACTGGTGGTGGCGGCGGTCAAGAATGGCGCGCCTTTCCAGGATTATCTGGTCATTCTTGCCGTGATTGCTCCGCTTGCGGGCATCCTTCACTGGACGGAATCCTGGGTCGCCCACGACATGGCCTTTCGCATGCTGGCGGAAATGCGCATCGCATTATTCGAGAAGCTCGACAAGTTGGCGCCGGCCTACCTGCTGCGCCGGCGCACCGGCGATCTGGTGGCCATGGCGACCCATGACGTGGAGCTGGTGGAGTTCTTCTTCGCCCACACGGTGGCGCCGGCTCTGGTGGCGGTGCTGGTTCCGGCGCTGGTATTTGCAACGCTGCTGATGTTCGGTTGGCCGATGGCGGTTGCGTTGCTGCCTTTTCTGCTCATCGTCGTCCTGAGTCCGTTTTTCATGCGCGCCCGTATCGATGCCCTGGGCTCCCGGGCCCGTGAGGCGCTTGCCGGTCTCAACGCCCATGTGGTGGATACCATCCAGGGTCTCAACGAGATCATCGCTTTCGAGCACGTGGGTCAGCGCAAGCAGGAGATGATCGCGCGCACCAAGCACAACTTGAGCCTGCGCCTGCCGTTTTTCAGGGATCTCACCATCCAGATGGCGCTGTTGGAGGTGGCCACGGGTCTTGGCGGTCTTGCCATCGTCTTTACAGGCGCCCGGCTGGTGGCGGCCGGGGAGCTCAGCGCCGGCATGCTGCCCTTGCTCACGCTGCTCGCCATGGCGGCATTTCTGCCGGTCTCGGAAATCGCCCACATCGGCCGGCAGCTCGCCGACACTCTGGGCGCGACCCGACGGCTGTACGCGGTTCACAACGAAAAGGTCGCGGTTACCGACGGGGGCGGCGTACCGTTGCCCGAAGGCCGCGGTGGCGCCTCTCTGGAGTTCTCGGATGTGGACTTCTCGTATTTTTCCGATGGCCGATCGGCTCTGGCGGGTGCGAGCTTCTCCGCGCCGGCGGGCAGTACCGTGGCGTTGGTGGGATCGTCGGGTGCCGGGAAAACCACCGCAGCGCATCTGCTCATGCGCTTTTTCGATCCGCAGAAGGGCGAGGTGCGTATGAACGGGGCGAGCTTGCGGGACTACAAGCTCGATGCGCTTCGGCGGCAGATCGCACTCGTCACTCAGGACACTTACCTGTTCAACGAAACGCTGCGGGCAAATATTTTGTTGGCGCGACCTGACGCCGACGAGCAGGATGTCCGCCAGGCCGTGGAGCGCGCGGCCCTCGCGGAGTTTGTCGATGCCCTGCCCGAGGGGCTGGAAACCCGCGTCGGCGAGCGGGGCGTGCGGCTTTCCGGGGGACAACGACAACGGGTCGCCATCGCCCGTGCGTTTCTCAAAGACGCGCCCGTATTGATTCTCGACGAGGCCACCTCGCATCTCGATGCGGTCAGCGAGCAGGCGGTACGCTCTTCTCTGGAAGAGCTGATGGCGGATCGTACGACCGTGGTTATCGCCCATCGCCTGTCGACGATTCGCAACGCCGACCGAATTGTCGTCCTCGACGCCGGCCAAGTGGCCGAGACGGGCACCCACGACGAGCTTCTGTCCCGCCATGGGTTGTACAATCGACTCGTCGGCCGGCAACTGGCCAGCGCTGCAGCGGAGTAGTTGTCATGCACCGACGTGTACGGAAATTCGTATCCATCGTCGCGGGTAGTTTTGTCGTTGTCGCCTGCACACCGGTGCCTCCGGCCGGCGAGGCGGTGTCATTGGCGCCCGGATTGACTGCCTGTGAGGATCCCCGGCCGCAAGTTTGCACGCTTCAATACGAGCCGGTCTGCGGGATTGCCAGTGCCGACAAATTCAAGACTTACTCGAACGCCTGTTCGGCTTGCTCGGACCAGAACGTGACCGGGCACCGTCCCGGTGCTTGCGAATGACTTTTCGCGACCACGGCGCGGTTCGATGGGGCACTGCTCAACGCCGGGATCGTTCGAGTCGCGGAAGCAGCGAAGCATTGGGCGGTCCGGAATTAGATGGAGTCTGAGCTTCTCGTTATTATTTTGAGTATTTTTCTGCTCGCCGGGACGGTCAAGGGTGTGATCGGCTTCGGCCTTCCCACCGTTTCCCTGGCTGCACTGACCGTCGTCGTCGAGCTTCCCGTGGCGGTTCTGCTCATGGTCGTGCCCTCGGCGATCACGAATATCTGGCAGGCACTGGACGGACCTCACTTCCTGGAACTGACGCGCCGTTTCTGGCTGATGCTGCTTGCGAGTGCGGTCGGTGTCTGGTTCTCCTACGGTCTGCTGCTGGTCGCCAATCCCGAAGACATGACTGCTTTACTGGGAGTCATCCTGTGCGTCTACGCCGCGCTCGGTCTGCAGCGCCGCCGGTTGATTCCTCGGCTCACCCATGAGCGGGTTGTGTCACCGGCGGTGGGGCTCGTCACCGGTGCATTGGCCGGCGCAACCGGTTCTCTGGTCATGCCGATGCTGCCCTATCTGCAGGCGTTGGATCTGGAGCGCGACGCGCTGGTTCAAATGATGGGCATTTCATTTGCGGTTTCGACCTGTGCCATCGGCTTGGCCATAGCCGACCACGGTGGCTACGATAACAGGATGGTGTTGCTTTCGTTGCTGGCTCTTGCGCCGGCGCTGGTGGGGATGAAGATCGGACAACTGTTGCGGCGGCGCCTTTCGGAGCGCGTGTTTCGCCGCTGCCTGTTCGCCGGGCTTCTTGTTGTGGGCGTGCGTCTGATCTGGAAGGGCTTGTACTGATGCGAGTCGCGCCCGGGAGGGTCTCATGACTGACGGGGCAAAAGGGCGGTGTCTTTGTGGAAATGTCCAGTTCGAACTTCAGGGACAACCGCTGTGGGTGGCACATTGCCACTGTGAGAGCTGCCGCCGCAACACCGGATCGGCGGTGGCGACGTTCGTGGGCTACAAAAAGGAGCAGCTCGCCTTTACCCGCGGCAAGCGGAGGTTCTATGCCTCCTCGGCGGGCGTCCAGCGCGGTTTCTGCGCCGATTGCGGCACGCCCATGACCTATGAGGCGGATCGGTATGCTGACGAGGTGCATCTGTATGTCAGCACCCTGGACAACCCCGGGGCATATCGGCCCCAAGTGCACGTTTTCTTTGCCGAGCGCGTCCCCTGGATGGACCTCGTGGATGATTTGCCGCGCTATGAGGGCCTGGTGCCCGGCGCGCAGCCCGTATCCTGGGGGCCGCTACACGGCCGTTCCCAGGCAGACTAGTCCTGGGAATCCGGGGCAAATCGCGGATCGCGGGCAGGCGCAGGAATTGCACCTTGCATGGAATGGCGAATACTATGTGCCAGCGCCTCGAGGCGCGTGCGATTGGAAGCTAGCACCAGAGAGAGTTTTGCACGAGAATCGAGCCGGCCCCGACTTTCTGGATTAAGGTTTCGGGGATGAGTTCGAGAGGGAGAATCATGAATATATACGTCGGCAACTTGCCGTACAGTGTTACCGAGGATGATTTGCGAGCGGCGTTTGCCGATTTCGGTGAGGTCTCTAGCGCGAACGTGATCATGGATAGAATGTCGGGACAGTCGAAGGGATTCGGATTTGTCGAGATGCCCAGTGATTCCGAAGCGGAAGAGGCCATCAATGCTTTGAACGACAGTGCGTTCAATGGCCGTAATATCAAGGTCAATCAGGCTCGCCCGCGCAACGATCACTCCGGAGGCGGAGGCGGCGGCGGCGGGCGGTCTCGCTACTGATCCGTTCCGCCAGGAAGCGGAAGCGGGCGACGGCGCCTCGCCGTTCGCGAACCCCAGCCGTTTCCCCATGACTGCCGCCAGTCTGGATTTTTCATGATCCGGGCTCAGGCGGTCGCGCCGGTGATCGGCGATGGAGGGGGGTGAGTGACGGATTCGCTACTGTTCCGCTATCGGGAATCGCCACGTAGATAGCCGTGAGCCACACTGTGTTGCCGGCACGGATGCGGGCGGCAGGCGGATCGGCGCTGGATCAACCCGGGATTTCAACCTATTTTTGATAGCAGGCCCGCGAGAAGAGTCATGGCGACCGCGGGCGCATTTCCCGGAGCCGCACCCGAGGCCGATATGGAAGCGAAGGAGCTGGAAAACGAAGAAGGGACGAGTGCGGCCGAATTTGCTCTGGGCGTGACCCTTACTCTGGATTCCAGAAAGGATCTGCTACCCGAATTTCGCTTGATGAAAGATGCCATCATCGACTGGGAATCGAAGCGCGGCGACAGCGGCGTTCTTATCGTCATGAACGTGGTCGCCGCCACCGACATCCATGAGATCTTCGACGACTTGCTGGCGAAGGTATATGCGCAAGCCTCGAGCTTTGGCGAGTCTGCTCCAGACGCGCACCCTGCAGGTGACACTTCTGGATCCGGACGGGAATGAATGCGGTCAGTACGAGGTAGAACCCCCCGACGCCACATAGGAAGCGGGCGACCCCAGCAAGGGGATCCTCCGGCCTGATTGGAACCGCGGCACTTTTGTGGCCGTCGCGATGGGTGCATACTGAGCCTGGACGGTTTGTGCTTGGTCCAGGCCACGCAACGACAGGGCACCTCTAGGGAGTGGGTATGCGCGCATTGGAACGGCTACTCGTTAAATTCGCCATGTCTTTGTGTGATCTCTTCGATGTGACGCCACAGCATCTGGAAGAGATTCGGCAGAAGAAGCGACGCCCACCGCGCCCGGAAGAGAGATACGATTACTTCGAGGCATGAAGTCCGTTCCCAGGCTGCCTGACGGAATTCACCCGCCCGCGGTTCTCCCCTGCAGTCATCCATTGAGGCGACATCCATGAGCAACGCTCAAGCAGGCATCCTGGAACCCATTCCCCGGCTCGCCCGCTATCTGACCTTCTCGCAGCTCCCGGAGACCGATCCCCGTGGGGCGCTGGCGGCGCTTGCCGAATTCGTAGATGGCGAGGAGATCGTGTTAGGCGTCGGTCAGTCGCTTGCGTTGCACCTGGGGTGCGAGATCCATGGGCTGCGGGTGTTTCCCGGACGGGCGGGTGCCGGCTTCGACGTGCCGTCCACACCGGCCGCGTTGTGGTGCTGGATTCGGGGCAACGATCGCGGTGATTTACTGCAGGTGAGCCGGCGAGTGCAGCGGGCAGTGGAGCCGGCGTTCGACGTCGACGAGGTAATCGATGCCTTCCAGTATCGCGATGCCCTGGATCTGACTGGATACGAAGACGGCACCGAGAATCCGAAGGGTAACGATGCCATCGAGGCCGCTCTCGTCGGCGGGCGCGGTCCCGACAGCGACGGCTCGAGTTTCGTCGCGGTACAACAGTGGGTGCACGATCTCGATCTGTTCGAATCGAAGCCGGTGGCCGTGCGCGACGATATTATCGGCCGTCGGCAAAGCGACAATGAGGAGCTGGCGGATGCGCCGGAATCTGCGCACGTAAAGAGAACCGCGCAGGAAACGTTCGACCCGGAGGCTTTTGTCCTCAGGCGCTCCATGCCGTGGGCCGATGAATACGCTGCCGGGCTGCACTTCGTCGCCTTCGGAAAATCATTCGACGCATTCGAAGCCCAGCTCCTGCGCATGATCGGCGCCGAGGATGGTGTCGTGGACGCTCTGTTCAGCTTCACCAGGCCCGTATCGGGAGCCTATTTCTGGTGCCCGCCCCTGAAAGGTGGACGGCTGAATCTCGGGTTGCTGGGTATGTGACGGCGTTTCGATGACGACTCGGTAGATGCTGGTTCGCACGCACAGGGTCGGCGATATACCCGGAATTTCCCGCCTCTACTACGACACGATCCATCGCGTCAACTTCCACGACTACTCCCGCGAGCAGGTCGACGCGTGGGCGCCGACGGTTCCGGATGTGGATTTCTGGAAGGAGCGCTTCAAGAAGTATCGCGTGTATGTCGCTGAGGCGGACAGGCATGTGGTCGGATTCACGGAGTTGGCCTCCACGGGCCACATCGATTGCTTTTTTGTGCACTATGAATGGCAACGGCGCGGTGTTGGAAGCCGCTTGATGGATCGCCTCATAGCGACCGCCGGCAAGGAAAAGATGCTGCGGCTGTTTGCCGAGGTCAGTATCACGGCTGTGCCCTTCTTTCGGGACCGTGAATTTGTCGTCCTCAGAGAGACCGAGACGGTTCGGCGGAACGTCAAACTCAAGCAATTTGCTATGGAGCGATGGTTGATGAGTTGATGGATGATCACGCCGAATTGAAAAAACGCCGCGATGGAAGCATCGTCCCGGGAGTGGCGGTGATGGTCCTCGGCGGCCTTGCGTTGGGGATAGCGGCCGTCGAATATTCCGTTTTTGCCGGTATCGCCGAACCTGCCGATGGCGGCATCCGTATGTTCGGACTCAGTCTTGGCACCGCGGCCTACCTCGCCGGTTACGCGACTGCGGGCGCCATCCTGATCGCCCTCGGCATCTGGAAAATCCGTTCCGCGCGACCTAATGGCTGATGGGCACCAGGCGCCGGTCAAGCGAGTCGATCGAGGGGAAATTCCGGAAACGCCGGAATCGAGCGGTGGCGCAGCAGTATGATATCCAGGCTGTTCAAGGGTTGGTAGAAAGCCATGAAGTCCTGCCACAGTTGCGGTTGAGGTATCTGCTCACCGGTTTGCTCTCGCACCATGTGGAAAAGCTCACCGAGGCACCGTGAACCGTCAATTCCCGCCACCAGAGCAGCGCTGTACTTTCCGGGATCGAAGCGTACGGTGGAATGACGGTAGGTGATCGCGCACTCGCGTCCCGCCGCATCATGGAAATGCCGGGCGAGGTTGCTGGAATCGAAGTAAAGGAAGAATGGCACCATTTCCGGGTCGTTTGGCGCCGCGATCCGTCCTGCAGCACTCGGCGCGGCGTAGAACGAATGGCAGGTGATCATGCAGTTTATAGCCTCCGCAATCGCCTGTTGTTTCGGTCGGGGAAGTGTCGCGACGTGGTCGCGCAACGCCGGATCGGTGATCCACACCATGGGGTTGTATAGATAACGAAAGCTGGGGACGCTGCTCATAAAAGAGACGAACTCGATCAGGTCCAGTTGAGCCCCGGCCAGCAGCGCGTAGATTTCCATCACGCTGTAGGCACGGTCCTGTTCATGGAGGAGCGTGTCATACAAATTGCTCTCATCTTCGAGGAAAGACACCAGCACTTCTTGTCTGTCGCCCCCGCGCAACAGCCAATTCGTCTGAGGCAGGCTCTGCAATACTGCCCGCGCGTGCCGGGTTTTCTGTTTGCGGTCATCGACTCCCTGGTTGACGAGCCGCATCAACTCCTGTCCGGCGTAGATGCTGAGTCTGCCCATTCGTCCGTACAACATGAGACTCATGGCGCCTTCCGGCGCCAGAATCGCGCGCAGTGCCGCGAGTCCCTGCTCCGGCTCCGGCAGGTGGTGCAGTACGCCGGTGCAGCTGATCAGGTCGAAAGGCGCGAGATTCAGAGATGCGATATCCAGGATGGAGCCATGATGCCATTCGATATTATCGAGATTGCGCACCTTGGCCCGCTCTCTGGCGATTTCGAGGCTCGTTCCACTGATGTCGATGTAGGTAACGCTCGCGTCGTAGTCGCGCAGCTGCTCGGCCAGGAAAATACTGTGGTCGCCGGTGCCGCCACCGGCCACGAGCACGCGAAACCCATCTCCGAAGCCCTGGCGTCCACCAAAACAGAAGTGGTTGATCTTACTGAGCGAGTCCTGCTCGGTGACGATCAGGCCCCTGGCTTCGTCGCGAGGATCGCGCAGAGGAAACGGGAAATCTTCATACTGAGCGCGCACATGGGGCGCGTAGTTCAAAGGTGTGTGGCGTTCGTCAGTCATCGATTCCCTTCCGATCGGCCCAGTGGCCGTGTGGACGGAGTTTAGGGTGGTATTTCCCTGGATGTCGAGGCGTTGCGGGCAATCCGCTTTCCGGTGCAGTATGCAGGTTGGGATTAGTGCCGAAGATTGATCCGGGGTCCATGATCCAACAAACGAACTCCGTCGCCAGCGAGCTGGACCGCGCCATTCGGCATCACCGGGCCGGAAAGCTGGATGCTGCCCGTGCGATCTATTGCAGTATCCTCGACGCCGATCCGAATCATCCGGACGCACTCAATCTTTCGGGAGTCATCGCCCACCAGGCAGGCAACCAGGAGACAGCGATCCGATTGATCGAGCAGGCCATCAGCGTCAACGGCACGAATGCCAGCTATTACAACAATCTCGGAGAAGCGTACCGGGCCTTTGGCCGGAATCAGGACGCCATCGAGGCATACGAAAGCGCCTTGCGGATTCAGCCTGGCGATCTGGCCGCCAGCAATAATCTTGGTCTTGCCTTCCAGAGTTTGCAGCGCTACGAGGACGCACGGGCTGCCTACGAGCGCGCCCTGGCTGTCGCGCCGGGAGATGTCGAGGTGTTGTTGAATCTCGGCAATCTGCATAGGGAGTTCAGCCGTCTCGAGGAGTCCGCCGTCGCTTTTCGAAGGGCTATCGGCATTTCCCCCGAGCTCGCCGCCGGTCACGCTTCTCTGGGCGTAACACTCTACGAGGCAGACGAATCGCAATCCGCCGTCGCGGCCCTGCTGAAAGCCGTGGAACTGGACCCCCTCTACGTAGAGGCCCATGAGAATCTCAAGAAGATCCGCTGGTTCAGGGGGGAGCACGATCGCCTGGACGACTCCTTTCGGGCTGCCTGTGAGCGCAGGCCCGATTCGGCACGGGCTTTTCACAATCTCGGCGCCGCACTGCTCGTATCCCGCGATTATGCCGGCGCTGAGAAGGCCTGGCTGCGAGCCATTCGGCTACAAGCCGATCTGGGCGACGCCTACGACGGACTCGGGCAGGCCTACCGCTATCTCCACCGACTCGAAGACGCTCTCGAGGCCCACCGCAAAGCGGTCGTCTGCGTGCCGGCAAGTGCTTTGTTTCGTGAGGAGTTCGGCACCACCCTGATTCGCGCGGGTGAATACCGGCGGGCGGTGGAGGAGCTGCGAATCGGCCACCAGCTGAACCCACGCCGAAGCTCTCTTCTGGCTTTTCTGACCATTGCGCTCAACGAGCTCGGCGATCCGTCCGTCCATGATCTGGTGGACTACGAGAAGTTCGTGCGAGTTACCCAGATCGATGTCCCGGAAGGATACGATAGCCTGGAAGCTTTCAACGCTGATCTCCACGAGGAGCTGCAGGGGCATTTTCACAACCCCCATCCCCCCATGGATCAAACCATGCGCGGCGGCACACAGACACCGAATAACTTATTTCAAAACCCCACCGGGCTGGTGCGCGTGCTGAAGGAACAGATCAGCAAAGCCGTTCAGAAGTTTATGGACGATCTCGATCCCGACCCCGGGCATCCCTTTTCGCGCTTCATCAATCGGGATTTCGTTTTCACCGGCGTCTGGTCGACAATCATCGAGGAAAGTGGTTACGATCGCAGTCACGTGCACAACGAAGGTTGGATGAGCGGCACCTATTACGCAAAGATCCCTGATTTCGATGCAATCCAGTTGAGTGAGCACGACGGCTGCATTCAGTTCGGGGAACCGAACTCGCTATATGCTTCAGAGCGTAACGCGCCACAGCGGATAATCCCACCAAAGGTCGGTGCCGTGGTTTTGTTTCCGTCTTACTATTGGCACGGTGTCCAAAAGTTCGATCGCAACGGCGTACGGCACTCGGTTTCTTACGATCTAATTTAGGCAGCGAGACTTCCATGCATGAATCCGTGGTGCCTGTTTATGCCGAGTACGGCGGCGCCGTGCATACCGCTCAGAGGCTCGAGTTCGGGTTGACGCTGCTGCTCGCCTTCGCCGTCAAGTACGATAAAGCGACGATCGGAAAGTCATCGGTGGAGCGGCTTTCAACCAACGATGCGGAAAAGACTTTGGGTGAGCTTTGGTACGCCGTCAAGAAGAGCGAGTATGTGACCAATGCTGAGCAGAAGAAGATACGCAAAGCGATAAAGGAACGAAACATTCTGGTGCACAGCTACCTCATCGATAATGGCGAACTACTTTTGACCCGTGAAGGACGCGCCGAGATGCTTGCTGACATCAGGCGCGTGCAGGATTTGCTCAGAAAAGCCGATGAGATCGTCGAATCCCTGGTGGACCGTTATCTGGTCGAGAACGACGCGGACCTGGAAGAAATTACGAAACAGCTGGATTCGTTGTGGATCGAGGACGGCGGGATCGCCGGGGAATCTGGCTGAGAAATGACGCGACTGAGTTGATGTCATGAGCGATTCGAGTGTCGACGTCAAATCGTTGAAGATGCGTCTCGAGGAGCAGCGCGAGGCACTGCTCGATGTGGCGGAAAGCACGCGAGACGCCGCCCGGACCGTAGAGTTGGATCAGAGCCGCGTGGGGCGTATATCCAGGATGGACGCCTTGCAGGCGCAAGCGATGGCAAAGGAGTCGGACCGCCGCCGCCTGCTGGCTCTGCAACGCATCGACGCTGCCCTGCAGCGTATCGAAGACGGCAACTACGGAAACTGCTTGTCCTGCGACGAGCCGATTATGGCGAATCGGCTCGCGGTGGATCCGGCGGCGCTGTTGTGCATCGATTGCGCGACCGAGGCCGAGCAAGGCAAGTAGATACGGGCTGGAGGGGGGAAACAGTGCAGGCAAAATCGACGGTTTTCATCGACAATGAACGGACACGCGTCACCGAATGGCGATTCGCGCCGGGCGCGTCCACCGGCTGGCATCGCCATGAGTACGATTACGTGGTCGTGCCGCTGCTCGACGGAAAGCTGGGGCTTTCGAGCGGTGAGAATGAATCGCAAATTGCCGAGCTGTCCGCCGGTGTGCCGTACTTTCGCAAGGAAGGCGTCGAGCACGATGTGACCAACGTCAACGATTTTGAATACGCGTTTATCGAAGTCGAGTTCAAATAGAGAAACCGCATGGTCATGATGGATGCCACCAAGCTGACATTGTTCCTGATCACGGCGTTTGTGATTCTGATCACACCGGGTCCGGCGGTCCTCTATATCATCGCCAGGAGTGTCGACCAGGGCCGCCTGGCAGGCCTGGTATCCACCCTCGGCGTGGCCTTCGGCACCATGTTCCATGTTGCCGCCGCGGCGCTGGGCATTTCGGCACTGCTGGCGGCATCCGCCACGGCCTTCAGCGTGCTCAAGTACCTGGGTGCTGCGTATTTGATCTACCTGGGGATCCGCAAGCTCATGGAGCGCGACCTGGTCGGTCGCCGGCCTGCGGGGGCGCGGGAATCTCTGGGGCGCATTTTCTGGCAGGGAGTCGTCGTGAATGTGCTCAATCCCAAGACCGCCCTGTTTTTCCTCGCCTTCCTGCCGCAGTTCATCGACGTTTCCCGGGGCCACGTCACGCTGCAGATGGTGGTTCTCGGCCTGCTGTTCGTGATCATGGGAATTCTCAGCGACGGCTCATGGGCACTGCTTGCCGGCACCGCCGGGAGCTGGTTGAAGAATCATCTGGGCTTTTTGCGCGCCCAGCGCTATTTCTCCGGCAGCGTGTTCATCGCCCTGGGCCTGACCATGGCGGTCACCGGCCAGACCAAAAAGTAAAAATCCGTTGCCTACCCGTTAATGGGGACAGATCTATTTAACCGCCCCCCAAAAGGCGCCCCCCAAAAGGTGCCTGGGCCGATATACGCAAAAGGTGCCGAAGGCCAAAAGGGGCCGGGGCCGATAAGGCCAAAAGGGGCCGGGGCCGATAAAAACAGCCAAATAAAACGCAAAAGGTGCCGGGGCCGATACGCCCCCCAAAAGGGGCCGGGGCCGATATGTTTTCTTAAAACGCGCACGGCACCTTAAGTTGGCACCTTAAGTTTTTTATCGGCCCCGGCACCTTTTGGGGAGCGGCACCTTAAAAAGCTCAGGCTTTGATTAGTCCGCTCATGGCGGGGGCGGCGCGGCTGGTGGGGAATACGCGAGATTCGAGATCCGCCCGGGTGAGGCCGAGATGGTCGCGCAGGATGCCTTTGTAAACAGACCGTAGATCGGTTGCCGGGGTGAGATCCCGCCCGTCGTGTAGCTGGTGGCTGGCCAGTCCGGGCCAATCGCCGAGCACCCGCCCGCCGTCCACTGCTCCGCCCAGCACCAGCACCATGCCGGCGGTGCCGTGATCGGTGCCGCGGGTGCCGTTCATGGCGACTGTGCGGCCGAACTCAGTTACCACCAGCACCACCGTATGTTGCCACGCGGGCCCCAGGCCCGGCGCCAGCTTGCTCTAACCTTCATCCAGACGACCCAGGCGCTGCGCCAGGGCACCGCCTTCACGGCCTTGATTGGCATGGCTGTCCCAGCCGCCGGCTTCCAGGACCGCGATACGCGGTCCGGCCGTATCCGCCAGCATGCGGGCCGCCGCCTGGGCGAGCGTGGCGAACTGTTCTGCCGGGCGTCCGGGGCCGCCCGGGGAGCCGCCGGCCATACGGTCGGCATTCAAGGCGGCCTCCAGTCTGGGGCCCAGAAAGGCATCCCCATCGTACAGCGCCACCAGCCGTTCCATCAGGTCGCCGTCGGGTCCCGGCAGTCTCGGCGGCGCCCATGAGCCCACCTTCTCGGGGCCGCGCAGAACCAGAGGCACGCTCTGGCCAATGGCCATGGCGTAGTCTTCGGCGGGGCTCGCCTGTTCTGCCGCCAGCAACGGCAGCGCGCGGTTGAGCCAACCTTGATGGGACTCGCCGGGTGAGGCGAGGCCCGACTCGAGGACATTCTGGGCATCGAAGTGGGAACGTTTTCGGTACGGCGAGGCCACCGCGTGCAGCGCGATCAACTGGCCTTTCCCATAGTGCCCGTGTACAGCACGCAGCTTGGGATGCAAGGCAAAAAAACCATCCAGATCCCGGAGCCCGTCCCGGTCACCGGGTGGCGCAAGAGCAAGCCCCCGCCGGGCGCGTTCGTAGGCCGGGTCGCCGTAGGGCGCCACTACCGCCAGCCCATCGAGTCCGCCGCGCAGAATCACCAGTACCAGGCGCTGGCGGCCAAGCCCGGGAGCGGCGAAGGCCAAGCCGGGCAGGGCGCCGGCGAGGGAGCCCGCCGCCAGAGTTTGCAGGAAACTGCGTCGCGAAATCATGGTGTTGGCCCTCGTGGTTGCCGGCTCAACGCCACTGAAAGCCGGGACCGGCCAGCAGAAGCGCGATCCCTTGTGCGGCGCTGGCGGCACGCTCGACGCTGAGCCGCAGCGCGCCGTCGTCGCCAGGATTGCTCATGTGGGCCAGCAGGGCGCGTGGCTGGCGCGCGCTGCCGACGCGCTTACCGACCTGTGTGGACCAGTCGATGCGCTGCAGCAACGCATTGGGACTGGCCCAGTGCTCGCTGCTGTCCGGCCAGCCCGCCGGCGATGGCGCGGTGAACGGATATTGATTCAGTAAGCCCAGCGAGCCGAGCAGTCGTTTCTCCGGCAGACGCGGAAGATCCAGACCGCGAAGCGCCGATACCACCAGTTCGTTGGGGGTCTTGAGCTTGGCTCTTTGCGGGCGCCAGCATTCGTCCAGGTCCACCAGGGCGCCATGCAGCGACGGGAGGTGGCCGTCGGTATCGCGGAATACCCTGGCCACATGTTCCACCGCCCCGGGCGGTGGGTCGTCGGCGACGAAATGACGCACCAACTTGGTGGCGATGAAACGGGACGTGGAGGGATGGGCGGCCAAGCTCGCAAGCGCGCGCTCGCCCTGGCGCACGCCGTCTTCCCTGAAGTCGTTGCCCAATAATCGGTGACAGCCCGGCTCGTGCATGGCGTCCACGAATACGAAGCGCCCCGGTTCCCCGGGGACCTGCCGGGCGTTGGCGATGGTCCAGCCGGTGATGATGCGCGCAAGCCCGGTGACGTCATCCTGTCCGTAGCCGCCGTCGACCCCGAGGGTGTGCAACTCGAGTATTTCCCGGGCAAGGTTTTCGTTGAGCCCACGTTGGCTGCGTCGGCGCCCGGCGCGGGAGTTCGGGCCCAATGACTGCAGATTGTCCAGGTAGGCGAGCATCACGGGATGGCGTTCGACCGCCAGCAGCATGTCGACGAAGTGATCATCCAGGTGTCTGCGCACGGTTTCTGCCTCGTAAGCCGTGCAGCTGGTGACCAACAGGCGTTTGCCCCCGGCCACGGAAACCGTGAAGTGGTTGGACCAGAAGTGCACGAGCCGTTCGCGAAACGGTGTCTCGGTTTCGATGCCCACCTGCATACGCGCGCCCAGTTGCCGAAGGCGGGTTCTGGTCAGTGATTTCTTCAATTCCCGGCGCGTCTCGGCCAGGGAGGCTTGCCCTTCGTCGCCCCGTTTTCGGGCCTTCTTGAGCCTTCTTATCTGGTAGAACTTCTGTAATAGATCGCCCAGGGTCTGGTGGCTGGGTGCGACATTCGACAGCCATGGCTGTGACCGGGGGCCCGGGGCGAGCTGGTGATGCAGCCAGCCGCGCGGATCGGCGCCGATCTGGCGAAGCTCGTCCGGCAGTGGACCCAGCCCGAAGCGGTTGCTGGCACGGAATGCCTGTTCGTTGCCCATGGTCGTGAGTACCGGGTGTTCCTGAGACCGTATAACGCCCTGTCCGCCCATGGGTTGACAAGCGGCCGGTCCTGCCCGCCCCCCGCGTGAGGCGCCTGCGGGGTGGAAGCCACTTCCTCTGGTGGCGGATTGGCCCCGCATCCATGGGCTCCCCGGGTCAGTGGGAGGACCCCCTGAGTCATCTCGTTCCTGCCGGCACGCCGACACGCCCACAGGCGAAATGCACGCACTTTAGGACTTTATATTTCCTCGTCTGCTGTGCATCACAGTTCCTCACAAGAGACCCGTGAAGGGGATCACAAAACCACAATCCTTGCCTTGTTCGCCCCGACTCAGCGACCAAACTTGGATCCTGCGAGACACGAAAAACACCCGATATCTTCCTACAAGAGAGAGACGAAGAATTAGGAATTTTCAGTATCAAGAGCATCGGCGCGCCGTTTGTAAGGAGAGCGTAATGGATGCCGAAAGTGCTGAATTCAAACAACGTAGAGCATAGTGGAGTAACACCGTCATGACCGCCGCCGCAATCCATGTTCGAGATGTTGAGCCAAATGAACTCCTCACCCAGCATGCTGGTCTGGTGAAGCGCAGCGCGTCACGCCTTCGCGCCCGCTTACCCGCCTCCGTGCAAACAGAAGATCTGATTCAGGCAGGCATGATCGTCTTGCTCGAAGCAGCGGCCCGGTACGATGAGACCCAGGGCGCAAGCTTTGAAACCTATGCCGCCATTCGTGTGCGTGGCGCGATGCTCGATGAAGTACGCAACTCCGAGTGGGCGCCGCGTTCGGTGCAGCGCAAGGCCCGCCAGCTGTCCAAGGCCATGGACGCGGTCGCGGACAGGCATGAGCGCGAAGCTCACGACACCGAAATTGCAGAGCACCTGGGCATGTCCGTGAGCTCGCTGCGGGAACTGTCTCGGGAAGCTTCCGCCCGCCGGGTAGTCAGCCTGGAGGACATGGCGGCTCAAGAGGAAGTCTTGACGGACCGCTCCGAAGGCTCTTTCGGTCAGCCCATGAACGCATTGGAGAAAGACCGCTTCAACCGTGACCTCGAAGACAGCATCGATGATCTCCCCGAGCGTGAGCGCGAGGTCGTGCGCCTTTACCACGAGAAGGGGCTGACCCTGCGTGCCATCGGCTCGCTGATGTGTGTCAGCGAATCGCGAATCGCCCAGATGCACTCCCGTGCCCTCAAGCGCCTCAAGGAGCGCATGAGCCACTGGTCGGAGTCGTAACAGACTCCCGAGGCATTACGGGAACAGAATCAACGCCGCACCCGCGGCGTTTTTTTTACCCAGCGCCGGCGCGGTTAGATTGCCGCGACGGCCTCTATCTCCACGAGCAGGTCATCGTTCACCAGGCCGCTCACGACCAGCAACGTGTTGGGTGGGTAATCACCGTGCGGGTAGAAGTCGTCGTAGAGCCCATCGCGCACACGCCTGTACTCGCCGAGATCCTCGCGGCGGGTCAGATAGGTCGTGTACTTCACGACATTGTCGAAGCCGGCACCGGCTGACTCCAGTGCCGCGCGCAGATTCGCATAGATTTGGCGCATCTGCGCTTCGAAGTCGCCGGCGCCGACGAGCTCGCCGGCGCTGTCGAGTGAAACCTGACCGGCAATGTGCAGATATTCGGTCGCCTTTGCGCGTGCCACATGGGAGTAGAGTCCCAGTGGCTTCGCGATGGTTTTCGGATTGTATTTTTGAATGTCGGCGCGCATTTTGTTTTCCTCCGTTGGTCTAAGTATTCTCCCGGCAGCACGCGCGCACAAGCCCTTCATGTGGGATGATGCGCGGGGTGTTGACCTCTGCTCTACAGGTGCTTTCCCGGCACGCGGCGACGGTGCTCGCCGTCGGCATATTCGCAGGTCTCCTTTTACCGGACCTGGCCGGCTGGCTGCGACCGTTGCTGCCGTCGGCGGTGGCGGGCTTGTTGTTTCTGGCGTTGTTGCGCATCGACTGGCAGGAGCTCTCGCGGCACTTGTCACGGCCGGTAGTGGGCGCGCTGCTTTGCGGGTGGTACCTGGTCGCTACGCCGGTGCTGGTGTGGTTGGCGGTGGAACTGTTCGACGTGGACAGCGGGCTTGGCAGCGCGTTGATTCTCGCCGCCGCCTGCCCGCCCATCGTGTCCGGCCCGGCGATAGCACTGTTGCTGCGCCTGGATGCACCCCTGATGCTGGTCAGCGTAGTGAGCGCGTCGTTGCTCGTGCCTTTCAGCGTCGTCGCGGTGTCGTTCTATCTGCTCGGCGTGAACCTTCACATCGATGCGCTCGCGCTTTTCCTGCGCCTTGCGTTCCTCATTGGCGGTTGTGTCCTGACGGCACTGTTGGTGAGGCGCCTCCTCGGTCAGGTGCGCCTGGTGCGATACAGGAATTCCTTCGACATCGCATCGGTGTTGCTGTTGCTGGTTTTTGCCGTGGCGATCATGGACGGTGTTGGGGAGTGGCTGGCGCAAGCTCCCTGGCGTGTACTGCAATTCACCGTGGCCGCGTTCGCCGCGAATATTCTCCTGCAGCTGCTCGGCACCGGAGTAGCGGCGGCCATGGGACGCCGCTCGGCGCTCACGGTGGGATTCGCCAGCGGCAATCGCAACATGGGCCTGTTGCTCGCCGTGCTGCCGGCGGAATCGCCATCGGACGTGCTGCTGTTCTTTGTCTTGGCGCAGCTGCCGATTTATATATTGCCGGCCGTACTCGGACCCGCCTACAGGCGCTGGCTCTGTTAGCCTGGATTACGATGGCGGCTGGACGTCGACAGTCTGGTGCAGGAGGAGGGTCCCCCCTGTACCCCTACGACGGTGCCCCGGGAACGCCTGCTGCTGTCCTGATCCTGTGCCTGCTCAGTCTGCCCGCGGCGGGCGCAGGAGACGGCCTCGAGGCGGCCGCCGCCAAGATTCGATTTGACCTGTCGGTTCTCGATGACTCCGGCCTGTACGGGACCCGCTGACGGCCTGCGGGCCCTGGACTACGAGTTCTGCATCCCCCACCGGCCCGACACCGTGGCGCGGGTGCGCAGCATAGACCGGAGTGTGACCATGCACCGGGCCCGGGGCCGTATCGGCTGCGACTCCAGCGAGCTGCTGTGCATCGGCAATACCCACCAGCCCGGTTTCCGCCGGGTGCTCGCGGCCCTTTCACGCCTACCCTTCGTTGCCCGCATCGATCAGGCCTTCTTCGAGTAGCTCGAAGCGGGTCCCGCGGTCGCCGCCCGCCTGCGCCCGTCTGAGAACCAGGTCGCAGAATCCACCGGCCGAACGACCGGCGGCAGGGTGCCTGCTGGCAGGATGACGATAATGTACTGAATGGGGACCAGGCCCGGCCTTGCAGGGCGACCAAACGACCTCAGATTCAGGGAGCCGAAGGAATGAATCATCGATTTTTCGTGGTGCTGAGCGTATTGCTCGCGGCCTTCTCCGTGACCACTCGCGCCCAGGAGCAAATCACCGCCGAGGAGTTTCTGGCATCACTGAATTTCCAGAAAGGCACCATCACCCTGCCCGGCGGTGTCGCCGATCTGGCTCTGCCCGAAGGCTTTCACTACCTGTCTCCCGAGGACACGGAACGCGTGCTGGTCACTGCCTGGGGAAATCCACCGGGCAACGAGACCCTGGGAATGTTGGTTACCGCTCCAGAAGATATTCTTGCCGAGGACAGCTGGGCGGCCGTCATCGCTTATGAAGAGGATGGTTATGTCCCCGACGAAGACGCTGATAGCGTCGACTACGTTGAGATGCTTGCCGATATGCAAGCGAGTTCCCGGGACTCGAATGCAGCGCGTATCGAAGCCGGTTACGACGAAGTGGAGCTGGTGGGCTGGGCCGCCCCGCCTCGCTACGACAAGGCTGCCAACAAGCTGTATTGGGCAAAAGAGCTTCGATTCGGAGACATCCCTGTCAACACGCTCAACTACAACGTGCGCATCCTCGGTCGCGAGGGTGTGCTGGTACTGAACCTGGTGGCCACCATGCCGCAGCTCCAGGAAATCGAGGCGGCCATCCCGACGGTGCTGGCCATGACCAACTTCAATCCCGGCTATCGTTACAGCGATTTCGACCCCGGTGTGGACAAGGTAGCGGCGTACGGCATCGGTGCGCTGGTCGCCGGTAAGCTGGCGGCCAAGGCCGGTCTGTTCGCCAAATTCGGCGTGCTTTTGCTGGCCCTGAAGAAATTCGGGATCTTCATCATCATCGGTATCGGCGCGTTCTTCGCGCACTTTTTCCGCCGCGGAAGATCGAAGGAATCCCCGGCTACCTCCTGACGCTGAAACCTGCCGGTGGCCACCCGGGCGCCGGAAAAATCACATAAATCCTAATCCCCCGGTTTCGCGCCGGCATCGTCGCTGCTCGTTTGCTTCGCTGGCCAATCCAGAATATTCTTTGCGCTGCAATTGCCCCGTAAAACCCTTACGAGACAACAATAAGGGGGGATCATGTCCGAGGTGCCGGTGGCACTCGCCGTGGAGGATCTACACAAAAGCTTCGGTGCTTTGGAAGTGCTCAAGGGCATTTCTCTGATTGCCCGTGAGCACGATGTGGTATCGGTCATCGGCAGCAGCGGCTCCGGCAAGAGCACGCTGCTTCGATGTATCAACTTTCTCGAGACGCCCGACTCGGGCCGGGTCATTCTCGGCGGCGAAGAGGTCAACGTGCGCACCGACAGGGCAGGGCGACCGGTGATCTGCGACCCGCGTCAGATCGAGAGATTGCGCGCCCAGCTGGGGATGGTCTTTCAGAGCTTCAACCTGTGGAGCCATATGACGGTATTACAGAATGTCATGGAGGGGCCGGTGCACGTGCTCAGGCAGGCCAGGGAGGAAGTCCATGACCGTGCCATGGCTTTGTTGGAGAAGGTCGGAATCGCCGAAAAGCACGCGGGCTATCCCAGCGAGTTGTCGGGTGGGCAGCAGCAACGCGTCGCCATCGCCCGGGCGCTTTGCATGCAGCCCAAAGTGATGCTCTTCGATGAGCCGACTTCGGCGCTGGACCCGGAGCTGGTCGGAGAAGTTCTCAAAGTGATGCGCGAGCTTGCGTCCGAAGGGCGCACCATGATCGTCGTGACCCACGAGATGGGTTTTGCCCGCGAGGTCTCCGGTGAGGTCATTTTTTTGCACGATGGCCGCATCGAAGAGCAGAACACGCCCCGGGAGCTGTTCGAAAATCCGAAATCCGAGCGTTGCCGGAAATTTCTTGCCAGCAGCCTTTGATGATTTGGTCAGGGGATTGAGCGGGCGGTAGTGTTCGTTTCAAAAACAATGTAGATGAAGGAGGAGTAGAGAAATGAAGAAACTGAATGTTGTATTGATGACTCTTGTGGCGGCGATGTTCGCCGGCCAGAGTATTGCCGGCGATTGGAGCAAGATCCGTATCGCCACCGAGGGTGCTTACGCGCCGTGGAACTTCACTGATTCATCGGGAAAGCTCGTAGGCTTCGAGCTCGATCTCGCCAAGGATCTGTGCAAGCGCATGAACGCCCAGTGCGAGATCGTCGCTCAGGCCTGGGACGGGATCATTCCGGCTCTGCAAGCGGGCAAGTACGACGCCGTCATGGCGGGCATGTCGATTACCGACAAGCGCAAGAAGGTCATCACCTTCTCACGCAACTACGCGGCCACGCCGGCCAGGTTCGTGGTGTCTGAAAAGAGCCCCATGGCGAACTTCAAGACCGGCGTCGAGGTCATGAACTTGACCGAGGTCGATGCCAAGGAGAAGGCGTCCATCGACGATATCGTCGCAGCGTTCAAGGGTAAGACCGTGGGCGTGCAGACGGCCACCACCCACGAGAATTTCTTGCGCGAGTATCTCGGCGACGACGTCACTATTCGCACCTACGACACCCAGGAGAATCTCGACCTGGATCTGCAGGCCGGACGCGTGGATACGGCGCTCGCTTCCATGAGCTACTGGGTGCCGCTGTTCGATTCCGACAAGGGCAAGGGCATGAAAATGGTGGGGCCGGGCATGACCGGCGGTCCTTTCGGTAATGGCGTCGGTGTGGGCATCCGCCAGAAGGATCAGGATCTGGCCGACATATTCAGCAAGGCCATCAACGGGGCCATCGCCGACGGTACCGTCAGTAAGCTGGCCATCAAGTGGTTCGGCTTCGACGCTTCCTCGAAGCAGTAATGTGAACTAGTCGCGACACTCCCGCCGCCGCCCTCCCGCATCGTGACGCGGGAGGGCGGCGCGCGTGCGCCGGAGAATCTGGAGCAGCTCTCGTCCGATGGATTTCAGCCTGCTGGTATATGGCGACGACGGCTGGGGCGACGAGATGTTGCGCGGCGCCCTCATGACCATGGCAGTGGCGACCTGCTCCTACCTTCTGGGCATCGTCATAGGGGTCTTCTTTGCGTCCCTCAAGCTCTCGCAGTTCGTCGTGCTGCGCTACGCGGCCGACATCTACACCACCGTCGTTCGTGGTATTCCCGAGTTGCTGGTGATATATCTCGTATTCTTCGGCGGCGGCACGCTGTTGCGAAGCATTGCCTCGGGGGTATTCGGCTACGACGGATACATCGATCTGCCGCTGTTCGTGACCGGCGTGCTGTGCATCGGGTTGAGTGCCGGAGCCTACAGCACGGAGGTGATTCGCGGCGCGGTGCTGGCGGTGCCCGTTGGCCAAATCGAAGCGGCGAAGGCCATCGGCATGAGCAAAGCCAAGCGTTTCTGGCGGGTCCTGGTGCCCCAGGTGTCGCGCTTTGCGCTGCCGGGGCTCGGCAATGTGTGGCAGCTGACCCTCAAGGAGACGTCGCTGATCTCGGTGATCGGGCTGGTGGAGATCATGCGATACGCAGGGGATTGCTTCCGGTTCCACCCAGGAGCCGTTCACATTTTATCTGGTCGCAGGACTTCTTTATCTCGGGCTTACGTCGATCAGCAACCGCGGCTTCCTGCGCGCCGAGGTGTGGGCCGGCAAGGGCGTGAGGGTCAGCTAGCTCATGGACTTCGAATTCATGGCGGAAACGTTCCCGAAGCTGGTCGCGGGGGTTCCCGTAACGCTTTCGCTGGTGGGGAGTTCACTCGTGCTCGGGTTCGTATTTGCCGTCATCCTCGCCCAGATGCGCCTGTCGAAAAACCTGCTGCTGTCGAAGCCTGCCTATGCCTACGTCTACGTGTTTCGCAGTACCCCGTTGCTGGTGCAGATCTTTCTCATCTACTACGGTTCCGGCCAGTTCCGAGACTTCTTTGAGAGCATCGGCTTGTGGTACTTCCTGCGCGAGCCATACTTCTGCGCCATCCTGGCGCTGACGATGAACACCGCCGCCTATACCAGCGAGATAATTCGCGGCGGTATCCAGTCGGTCCCATGGGGAGAGCTGGAAGCGGGCCGCGCCGTCGGCATGTCGGGGCCGACGTTGTTTCGGCGCATCGTGTTTCCCATCGCAATTCGCCAGGCATTGCCCGCGTACGGCAACGAGATCATTCTGATGGTGAAATCCACATCCCTGGCGAGCACCATCACGATCCTCGAAGTCACCGGCATCGCCAAGAAGATCATCGCCACCACCTACCTGACCATAGAGGTGTTCATAATTGCCGGCGCCATTTATCTGAGTATCAATTTTCTCGTCACTCGAGCAATCCGATGGATTGAGGTCAAACTATCTCCCCAGCTCTACCGCAAACGACTCGGCGCTTCCAAGCCCGACACCGACCAGGTTCTCGCCCACTGAATTCTCGGGCCGTGGCCTGCTTCCAGCCTGACCGCCCATGAACAGCTGTTGGCGGAGCGGGACAGGCGCGGGCTTTCTCCGGTCAATATCCTACGACCATACGCGAGGGTTCTTTGATCCCTCGACAGAGTGTTCGCTGCAAACGAACGCTCGGGTCCAGGGCGCTCGAGGGCGCAGACAAGGAGAATTTAATGCTTATTCTGACCAGGAAAGTCGGTGAGACGATCATGATCGGCGACGATATCGTGGTGAAGGTGCTTGGTGTGCGCAGCGGCCAGGTCAAAATCGGTATCGAGGCGCCCAGGGAGCTGCCCGTGCACCGGCAGGAGATATTCGAGCGCATCAAGTCCGAAGGTGCTGCCGAGAACGGCGATACGTGCACTGGGGGGTAGTTTGGCGGCAGCACACGGCCCACGAGCGGCTATACTTGTGCCTGTCACCTGGCCCTGCCGGGGCCGCCAATAGCTGCGAGGGTGCCACACAATGCGAATGTTGCCTACGGTGGGACTGCTGCTGGCGCTGCTATCGGCTCCGGCCATTCTGATTCATGCTGAAACCCTGACCCTTGGACCCATCGGGCCAGCCGCCGATGGGCCGAAACGGGGCGCCACCATGGTCGATGTGGAGGCCTCCATGGGCTCACCGCAACGTACCTCCGGGCCGGTGGGCGATCCGCCCATCACCGTGTGGTATTACCCCACGTTCAACGTCTACTTCGAGTACGACAAGGTCCTGCACTCGGTAGAACCCCGCTAGCCCCCGGCTATAGTCCACGCCTAGTCCACGCTTAGGGCAACTCGCGCAGCAGACGAAATCCGGTGCGCTCATCGGCGCTGCCGTCGTGGCTGCGCGAATACGCCACCGTGCAGCGTGAAGCCTTGTCGGAGTAGGCGCCGCCGCGGGCCGCGAGCCCGCTGCTCGTCTCTACCCATTCCTGGGCATTGCCCACGGGATTGACTACCCCCCAGCCGTTCTCCTCGCCGAAGGTCGTGCTCACCAGGGCCCTGCCCAGGGGCATTCCCAGCGACACGCTGCCGCCGCGGCCCGCCAGTAGCCCGGACTCGATGCCCGCCTTGCCCGATGGCCGGCAGTTGATGCCCTTGGTGGCGCGCATTCCACCGGCATCGGCGGCATGCTGCCACTCCCTGTCGGTGGGCAGGCGGTAGACCACCCGGTATCCGTTGCTGGAGCTGGCCTGCTCGGACAACCAGCGGGCATAGCCTTCGGCCGCCTTGCGGGATACCTCCGTGACGGGTAGCTGAGTGTCGCGTCCGCTCAGCGGCCGGCATCGGCCGCTCTGCTCACAGAAGGTGTTGAACTCGGCTATGGATGTTTCGTACTTGCCGATGGCGAAAGTATGGTCGAGACTGTCTGCGCCGGGTACCACCACCATCGGCACGGCCCGCTCGCCACCCGCCAACAGGTCATAGCAGATACCGCCGCTTTCCCGACCCCTGCCGGCGAGATCCGCCGCGCATTCGCCGACCCGTGGCTCGCGATATTTCACACGCCGCAATTCGGGGTTGTCCGACCACTGCTGCCGCACGTTGGCGTAGGCCGTCCTTCGCTGGGATGCTCGCGAGAGTTTGCGCTTGTTCACGCCGTCCACATAGATTTCGTAACTTCGACGCGCGTGTGCCTTTCGCCCACGGAGCTCCGCCGTAAGCTTCGGGATTTCGCCATGATCCGGATAGCGTGCTCTGGCCGTTTTCAATGCCTTCTGAGCAGCGGTCAATCGTCCGGCATCCATGTGATTGCGGACTCTGGCGATCTCCCGAGGCGGTAACTGCGCCGATAGTTTCGACAGAGTACGGTTTCCAGGCAGCGCGAGCAGTGCCGATGCAACGTAGTCGTATGCACGGTAGGGATCGTTCGCAGCCAGCGCCGCCGCCTGGTGCTCGAGTGCCTTCGCGACTTCGCGCTCCAGTGCGTCGGACGATTCTGGAAACAAGGACTTCACCGCAGACAGGTCGCTTCGTAGCCTGTCGCCATCCAGCGGCGTTTCCCTGGTTTGCGATACCAACCTGGCTGTCGCCAATGTCACGAGTTCTGCCATCAAGCCCTCGTGCTCTTCTCCGTAGCGTCGTGCGTGGTCGGAAATGCCGGCCTGAAGCTTGGCAACATCCAAGGGCGTGTCGGCATACAGAGCTCGCGACAGCGACGCCGTCAGAGAGGTGTGGGTGCGCTCATCCCGGTAACGGCGGAGAGTTCTCTCAACTTCCGGTGTCGGCGAGACCACGAGTGCGCGTTCCAACTGTGTCAGGGCCGCGTCGAGGTCGCCCGTGGCACGGCTTTTCCCCGCGCTCTCCAGATAGGCCTGGGCCACTGCCGGCTGCGCGGTGTCTGTAATGAACGTGTCCCCCGCGGGCAGGTTCTCGCGGAGTTGCTCCAGGGCTTGCGCCGCCTCCTCGGGACGTCCGGAGGCTGCGTGGGCCAGCAGCGCCGTCTTGGCGGCCCCATGGCGCTCATCGCGGCGCGCGTATTCCTGTTTCTGCAGGACCGTCTGTTGCGCGTCCACGAGCAGCCTCTCGACCTGGTCGAGTTCCGGGGCATCCGGCAGGTAGGCGCGGCCCTTGCCGATCAGGTTTCGCGCCTGAACATACTGCTTTGCTTTCACGGCCTCCTGGGCACGGTCGCGATACAGCAGCATCATGGTTCTGCTGATGAGCTGCACGCCGGAAGCCTCGGCGCCGACCATGGCCAGGGATTCCTTGAAGGCGGTTTCGAACTGCGCCTCCCATTCCGGAGTCAGCAGGGGTTGCCTCAGCAGCTCGCTGATGGTTTGTGCCCGCACCGCCAGGAGCCTTCGCCGCGACTGGGTTGCCGGCATGCGGAAATCATCGGCCTTCTCGGCCTCGCTCAGGCGTGCGCGTTGTGCCAGCACAGTCGGGATATCGAAAAAGCGCGCAAAATCAACGAGCAAGTCTTCCGCCTCCTGCCACCGTTGTTTTGCCATCGCCTGGTTGAAGCCCGATAGGAAAATCTGCTCCAGTTGCCAACGCAGATCTTTCAGCATCGAATCCCCGGGGCGCAAACGCTCCAGCAGCACCAGGTCATTCTGCACACGCCGAAAATCCGCCAGCGAGTTGAGCGCGTCGCGTTCCGCCTCCAGGCGCGCACGCAGTTCCATGGCGAGACGGTCCCGGCGCTCTCGCTCGAGCCCGGCCACCAACTGTCGCCGCAATTCCGCCAAGTCCGGGTCGCCGGGAATCAGCTCATCGGCCTGGTCCAGGATGATCTTGGCTGCGGTCAGATTGCCGGCATCCATGGCGGCATGTGCCTGCTCGCTGAAAGCGGTGGCGAGCCGCGGGTCCTTGAGGATCGGATCATCGGGATCGAGCAGACGAATAGCCCCCAGTACCTTGCCGAGGCTTCCGTGGTCCGTGTTCGACGAGCGCAGGTCGCCGAGCAGGGTGCCGTACGCTTCAGTGAGCCGGATAAGCTCATCGGCGCGCCGCGCACTCAGCTCGTTGCCCGCAGTCAGCACCTCGGCGGAATTGGGGTACAGAGAATCCAGAATCAAGACTTGCTCGTTCGCTTTTCCATAGTCGTAGCGACCTTCGCCGGGATTGAAGGCAGCGTCGATGCGCTGCTTGTAGTAGTCGATGATGGCGCGGCGGGCGAAAGCGTCGTCGCGAATATCCTGCTGCCATTCGCTGTCGAAGGGACGAATCAAGCTCAAGCTTTCTCGTATGCTGTGTTCGCCTCGTAAAATGTGCGCCACCACGGCGTCCCGGGTGCGGGCGTCCTTGAGCACATCGCGGCGCTGCGCGTCGGACTCCAGCGCCTGGATCATGGCGAGTCCTTCGGCGATGTTGGCGACACCGCCTCGTTCCAGGATATTGACGATCGATTCGTTTTCTTCGCTACGGATGAAGTCCGTGATTTGCGCATAGGCAAGCACGGCGATCAGCGCTGTCGCGACCAGCGACGCAGCGATCCCGTAGGCGCGCAGATTTTTCTTGCGCTGGATGTCGTCGATGAACTGATCCACCGACGCCGTGCGCTTGTCGCGATCCAGTGTGAGTGCCCTCGCAAGCCCCCGGTTCTGCCGCTTGGAAAGCTTGGCTATGGGCTCCGGCACGAGGCCCTGAGCCCGAGCCCGCGGGGCGCTCATCCTGTCATAGGGGTGCCTGCCCGTGAGCAGCTGGTAGGCCATGATGCCGAGGCCATAGATGTCGTCGCGGGGATCGGGTTCCTGACCTTCGAACATTTCCACGGTGGCATAGGCCGGAGTGATGGCGCCGAGCTCGCTGGGGTCGAAGAGTGTGGTGACGCCCTCGGCGTCGATCTTGGTCGTGGAAGCGCGGGCGATGCCGAAGTCCAGCAGCTTGACGGTTCCGTCGTGGGTAAGAAAACAGTTGCTGGGTTTCAGATCCGAGTGCACGAGCCCGTTCTGATGGGCGTAGGCGAGTCCCGCGGCCAGCTGCTGGATGATGGACATGGCCTCTGCTTCGTCCAGGCCTCCCTCGGGCAGGTTGGCGATGAATGCGTCCAGGGACTCGCCTTCCAGCAGGTCCATGGACATGAAAACGGCGCCGGTGTCCGTGTCCCGATCGAAACTGAACACCGTAGCAACGTTGGGATGGGCGAGGCGTTGCTGCTTGGCGGTCTCGCGCTGCAAGGCGACGAAGGCGTCAGGGTGCTCTTTGAAGTTTTTCTGCAGCAGCTTGATGGCAACAAACGGATTGCGGTCCTTGGCTTCCTCCTTGAGGAGATCCTTACCTTTCCATACGGTACCCATGCCGCCCTCGCCGAGCTTTGAAATCAGCTCGAAGCGGCCACGCAGGCGGTCCCCCTCGCCGAGCTCCGGTGATCCGTCCACCAGCCCCGTCGCGAAGCCGCCGGTAGCCGTCAGGGCCGCCCGGGCCTCGGCCTCGCGGGTTGCCGCGTCCGCCCCCGGGGTGGCGTCGCGGTGTCGGGCAAGCTTGGCGAGCAGTGCCTGGTGAACTTCCCGGGGCAGACCGTGACTGCGGGCCTGCTCCAGGAGGGCGGCGATGGCGCTTTCGCTTCCCGGCGCCTGTTGCAGGCGCGCATCCATGGCGGCTTCCAGTTCCTCGTAGCCGGTGTCACCGGGACTGTAAGCGTCGAGTAGTGATTCCAGCTGCGCCATTTTGGATCGGAGCGTGATGCCCTCACACGGAGTACGCCGAATAATAGCGTGCGCGGCCCGGGCGATCTGCGCACCGGGTCAAGTCGGTAATATCCGCACCCTGCTCGCCTTTGCCCCCTTCAGGGGAAGGGGGAGGTTGGCCGAGAGGGAGCAGGGCATCTGTCTGTTCCTCGATATTTCTTGGCTAAATGTCGCGAGTTTCCCAGCGGCAGCAGGCGCACACTGTTTCCGCGCCCAGCGACAGGAGATGGGGTCATGTCCGGCAAAGATCGTCTCGAGTTCTTGTTCCTCAATCTGGGGCATTTCTACGATCATCTGTTCATCCTGATCTATGCCGCGGTGGCGGCGCTGGCCCTGCCGGCGGCTTTCGACATGGGCTATGCGGAGCTCATCGTGTACGCCACGCCCGGATTTATCGCCTTCGGCGCCTTTGCCCTGCCGGCCGGGTGGCTTGCGGATCGCTGGAGTCGGCGCGGCATGATGATCGTCTTCTTTCTGGGTCTTGGCGTGAGCGCGGTACTGACGAGTTTCGCCGATACGCCCCTGGAGATCGCGGTCGGGCTGTTCTTCATCGGCGTATTCGCCGCCATTTACCATCCGGTGGGCATCACCATGGTGGTGGAGGCACGGCCCGTGAAAACCGCGCGCGGCCCTGGCTATCAACGGGAGTATGGGGCAACATGGGGGTCGCCAGCGCCGCCATCATCGCCGGTGTGCTCATCGACGCTTCCAGCTGGCGGGCCGCTTTCATCGTGCCCGGGGTCGCGGCAATCGGCACCGGCTTCGCCTACGCGGTACTGTGCCGCGGGCGGAGCGCTGGCGACGCGAAGCAGGGCCGCCGGTGCAAAACCTGCCCAATTCGTTCTCGACAAGCGCGTGCTGGTGACGATTTTTGCCATCATCGCACTCACCACGACGCTTGGCAGCTACATCTTTCAGTCCATGACATTTGCGCTACCGAAAATTCTCGAGGAACGCCTGAGCGGTGTTTTCGACAGCGCCAGCGCCGTCGGCGGTGCGGCGTTCGCCGTCTTCGCCATCGCGTCGATGGCGCAGATTCTCATCGGCCACCTGGTGGACCGCCATTCCATTCGCACGGTTTTCGCCTTCGTGGCCGGATTGCAGATCCCGGCTTACCTGCTGGCCGTGGGTTTGTCCGGCCTGCCGGTTCTGGTTGGCGCAGTGGCGTTCATGTTGCTCATATTCGGTCAGATCCCCATCAACGATGCCCTGCTGTCGCGCATCACCACGCCCCAGTACCGGAGCCGTGTCTACGCCATCAAGTTCGTTTTGAGCTTCAGCGTCGCCGCGGCCGCCATTCCGCTGGTGGCGTTGCTGCACAAGACGACGGGCTTTCGATGGCATGTTTGTGGCGATGGCCGGCGTCGCTGCCGTCATTTTCCTGTGCGTGCTGGCATTACCGCAGGTGAGCGTGATGAAGGCGCCCGCCGCCAGTCCGGCAAGTTGAGCGGCGACTCTTCGGAATTGAAACTGTACGACTATTTGGATTCCGGGAACGCCTACAAAGTGCGCCTCGTGCTGGCGCATTTGAACGTACCCTTCGAGCGCATCGAGCTCGACATCGACGCCGGCGAGACGCGCACCCGAGAGTTCCTCGGCAAAAATCCCAACGGCAAGATCCCCGCGCTCGAGCTCGCCAGTGGTGATGTGCTGTGCGAATCCAATGCGATTCTCTTTTTTCTTGCGGCAGGCACTGCATTGTTACCGCAAGGCAATCTCGAGCGTGCCCGGGTGCTTCAGTGGATGTTTTTCGAACAGTACAGCCACGAGCCGTATATCGCCGTTTCCCGATACGCGCTCAAGCACCTGGAGCCCGGCGAGGAGCGGCGCGCGCTGGTGGAATCGAAGCGCGAACCCGGATACAAGGCGCTGGGGGTGATGGAGAGTCACCTGGCCGGGCGCAGCTTCTTCGTCGACCAGGTGTTCACCATCGCCGATATCGCACTCTATGCTTACACCCACGTGGCTCATGAGGGTGAATTCGATCTTGCGGATTTCCCCGCCATCCGCGCATGGCTGGCGCGAATCAGCAGCCAACCCGGGCATATTCCCATCACACACGCCTGAGCCAAGGGCGCGACAGCGCGATCACCCGTCTTCACTGTGTCGCCAGCGCCACGTCGCCCGGGTCATCGGCATTGCAGGCGCCGGTCGCCGCCAGCACCACCATCAGGATTGCGATCAGCTGCTTCTGTGCTACGCGCCGCAGTCCTTGTCGTCTGCTTCCTGGAGCCCATGTTCTCATACTGCCGCGGGCTATACTCAGTGTGATCATGGCACGCTCTCGTGGCGCGTCGAACCGGAAACAGATATCAACGATTGGGACGGGAAAAATGGAAGAGCAGATCATCCACAGCCCAGGCGGCGCCACGGCGCCCCGGTACGTCGGATTCTGGGCGCGTTTCCTCGCGATGTTCATCGACAATATCTGGGTGACCATCGTGCTGGTGCTCGTCCTCATGGCCATGTTCGGCCAGGACTTCATGGCGATGATGGCGATGCCCCTCGATACTTCCCCGGAAGAGATGGCCATGGCGGCACAGGGCGCTACCGGCAGCTTTCTGGCGCAATTGCTGTTACCCGCGGTATTGATCGTGGGTTTCTGGGTCTGGAAGTCGGCGACACCCGGAAAGATGGTGATATCGGCGAAAATCGTCGATGCCAAGACCCTGGGCGAGCCCTCCATGGGTCAGCTCATCGTTCGTTACATCGGCTACTTTATTTCCGCTTTTGTTTTCGGCCTCGGCTTTCTGTGGGTGGCTTTCGACAAGCGCAAGCAGGGCTGGCACGACAAGATCGCGGGCACGTTGGTGATCAAGACATAGGCCCTGAGAAGATTCGCGCGCCAACGGGCTCCTGCTCGGCGTTCAGCGGGGCGGCGTCCCGGTGAATTCCATGGAGCTCATCGACATCGGTGCGAACCTCAGCCACGACAGTTTTCGCCACGATCTGCCGCAAGTGCTGGAGCGGGCGCGCGCCGCCGGCGTTGCGCAGATGGTCATCACCGGCGCCAGCGAGATCGAGAGCCAGGCGGCCCACGATATTGCCGCGCTGCATCCGGGTGTATTGTTCGCGACTGCCGGCGTGCACCCGCATCTCGCCAGGGAATGGAACGACCACACCGGGACAGTGATTCGGGAGCTGGCGAAATCGCCCGTGGTCGTGGCGGTGGGGGAAGCCGGCCTCGATTTCAATCGCGACTTCTCGCCGCGCCCGATCCAGGAGAGTGTTTTCACCGCCCAGCTCGAGCTTGCAGCGGAGCTCGGCCTGCCCGTATTCATGCACGAGCGCGATGCTCACGATCGTTTCGCGGCGATTGTTGCTGAATACCGGCCGCGGCTCGGGCCGGCGGTCATCCATTGCTTTACCGGAGAGGCGAAGGAGCTGGAGCGCTATCTGGAGTTGGATTTACACGTGGGCATCACCGGTTGGATCTGCGACGAGCGGCGCGGGACGCATTTGCGCGAGCTGGTGTCGAGTATTCCACTGGAGCGCCTCATGCTGGAGACCGATTCCCCCTATCTCCTGCCACGGGATTTGAAACCACGCCCCAAGAGCCGGCGCAACGAACCCATGCACCTGGCACACATTCTGGAAACGGTGGCCGCTTGCCTCGGCATCGACCCCACCGAGCTCGGCCATGCGACCACCCGCACCGCCCGTGCCTTCTTCGATCTGGGCGATCCCGGCGAGCGCGAACGCAGCTCTACAGATCCCGGAGGTGGCCGGTCTTGACGTAGAGCGTGCAGCCTTCGTCGCTGAAGGGCTGATGCCGGCTGCCGTCGGGAAAGCGCAGCCAGGTTCCCTGTGCGTAAGTGCCTTGCTCGTCCGCGAGGCTTCCGGCGATGACGTAGACTTCCTCGCCTCCCGGGTGATCGTGTTCCGGGACCCGGGTGCCGGGGGCGAGCCGGACCAGGCGCATGCTTTCGCCATGGCCGTCCTGATCGTAGAGCGGAAGCACCTCCCGTCCAGGGGGCTCGCTCTGCTGCCAGGTGGCCGTGTTGCTGTCCACCACCCGGTGACCGCGGTCACTACCGGGGTACTGGCGCAGCTTCACGAACAGCGTGCAGCCCTGGTCGGATCCCGGTGCGTGGCGAAAACCTTCCGGGTTGAGCAGGTAGGTGCCGGCCGGGTAGCTACCGTGCTCGTCGGCGAAGACGCCATCGAGCACCAGGATCTCCTCGCCCTGGGGGTGCTCGTGGGGCGGGAACCGGCTGCCGGCATCGTAGCGCACGATGGAAGTGACCCTGCCGCCCTCGGCGGCGCCGCGCAGTTCCAGCCGCTTGCGCCACACTCCGGCTCCAGGGCTGGATTGCCATTCCATCCCAGCAGTGGAAACCACCACCGCTTCGGAAAAATCTGCATTCAACTCATTCATAAGATACCAATTGGGGAGTGTCCCCAATAGCTAAGTGATTGATTCTTGGAAAAATAGATCTGTCCCCATTTTTTTGTCTTCATTCGGCATGCTGTCCATTACGTGGCCCATGAGGGCGTTGACTTTGGATTCGTCGGCCCAGCGGGACACCATGACCAGATCCAGGTCGGGTTCGATCCAGATGCTGCTCTGGCCGGCGCCGATGGCGAAAAAGCTGGATTCCGGTGCCCGGTCGTAGTGGGCGCCGGCGGTGTTGAGCCACCACAGATACCCGTACTCGGGATTGATGGGGCAGGGCGTGCGTGACGCTTCTATCCAGGACTCCGGCAACAATTGTTGTCCGTTCCATTGCCCGCCTCGGGCCATCAGCAATCCGACCCGGGCGTGATCGGTGCTGGCAATGAAGATGCCGCCACCCCAGTGGGCGCCGCCAGGCACCGACGGCAGGTTCTGGCCGTCGATTTCGAAATGCGCGTTGCGGTAAGCGTGCCACTCCCAGGTGTCGCTGGCGCCTATGGGGTCCATGATGGCCTCGCGCAGAATCTCCGGTAGCGGGCGCCGGAACACCTGCAGAAGAGACAGGCTGAGGCGATTGACGCGTACGTCGTTGTACTCCCAGAAGCTTCCGGGGGGTTGCAGATCCCGGTGTGTGCCCTTGCGTGAATTGTCCGACCCGACACCCACCTGGCGATTTCGATCCACCAGATCAGGCTTGTCCCACAGGGTACCCTGCCACTCGCTGGTCTGCTGCAGCAGGTGGCGCCAGGTGATGTCGCGGTTCTGGGGTGCGTCGAAGCCGTCGTCCAGAGCGTACTCGCGCACCGGATCGTCCACGTCACGAATCAAGCCCCGCGCCACGGCCACCCCGGCGAGTATGGAGAGGTAACTCTTGGCGATGCTGAAGGTCATGTCGACGCGCTGGGTATCACCCCACTGGGCGACGATTTTGCCGCCGCGCAGAATCAGTCCATTGGGCCCACCGCGATCTTTGGTCGGCCCCAGCACTTCGTTCCATGGCGGTGGCTCAGGCGTCGCGGAACCGGCGCCCAGCCCGTCGGAGAGATCCCTGGGCCAGGGCGTCTCTGCCGCCTGGGCGAATGCCACCGCGGCGGTCAGTTTTTCAGCATTCATGCCGGCGTCCGCCGCATGGATGGTTTGCCATTCGTCTCGGGTCGGGTAATAGCGCATGGGAACCTGCCGGATGGGTGAGGTTCCGATTCTAGCCCTTCCCCCCGGCGACATGCCAAACTGCCGCACAAGCCACCAGAGGCGCACGACCGAGGTTCCATGTCCACCCAGATGTCTCGAGCGACCATCGTCTTCTCTTCCCTGGGACACCTGTATATCCATCTCTGCACGGCGTTCTTTTTCGTCATCGTGCTGTCCCTGGAGTCGGTCTGGCAGCGTCCCTACCACGAGCTCATCGAGCTGTGGACCCTGGGGTCGCTGATGGTGGGGGTGGTCGCTTTGCCGGCCGGGATGCTCAGCGACAAGCTGGGCGCGGCGCCCATGATGGTTGCCTTCTTTCTCGGCATGGGCGGGTTCGCCATGGCCGCGGGCTTCACGGATTCTTCCAACGGGCTCATGTGGTGCTTGACGGGCATCGGTGTGTTCGCCGCCATCTATCACCCCGTGGGCATTCCGTGGCTGGTGCGAAACGCCGGCACCCGGCGCGGCAAAGTGCTGGGCTTCAACGGCGTTTTCGGATCCCTGGGCACCGCGCTCGCGGGGGTGGTGGCCGGATCGCTCATCCATCTTTCCGGCTGGCGGGCGGCCTTTATCGTGCCCGGCGCCGTCAGCGTGCTCACCGGCGTCGCGCTTCTGGCTTTCATGTTGAAAGGGAAAATCAGCGACCCCGCTGTCGTCGCCCGCGACCAGGTGAAGGTCAGCCGCAGCGACATGTGGCGGGTTTTCGCCATCCTGGTAACCACCATGTTTCTACTGGCACTGGTTTATCAGAGTATCCAGACGTCACTGCCCAAGCTCCTGGAGCAACGCCACCAGGGTTTGGCGGGCGAGGGAATACTCGGCGTCGGCTTGCTGGTGGCCGCCGTTTACACCGCCGCAGCTTTCATGCAGATTGCCGGCGGTCATCTGGCGGATCGCTTTCCGTTGAAGCCGGTGTACATCGGCGCCCTGCTGATTCAGGTGCCGACCCTGTGGTTGGCAGCCAGTCTGGGCGGGTTGCCGCTGCTCATGGTGGCCACCGTCATGGTGATGGCCGGCGTCGGTGCGCTGCCCGCCGAGAACATGCTGTTGGCCCGCTACACGCCGGAGTCCCGCCATGGGCTGGTGTTCGGCATCAAGTTCGTTCTGGCATTCGGCGCGGCGCCGGTGGCGGTGCAGCTGGTCGCCGCCATCACCGGCCGTACCGGTGATTTCTACTGGGTGTACGTGGTGCTGGCGGCCTGCGCGCTGGTTTCGGTGTGCGTGGCTTTGATGCTGCCCCGGGAGCGCGGGGTTCCGGCTCCCCAACCGGCGGGCGCGGACTGAATTCTTAAAGTGGCCCCCGGGGCCCTGGAGAGACAACATGACGGTTAGAGTCGGTGACATTATCGAGAACTTTCCGAAGCTCCTGCGTTTGCTTCGAGGAGACGCAGACGTTCAAGTATCTCGTCCGGGCCCGCCCTCGGCTCCGGAGCCGGGTTGTATTCTGTTTCTGAACGAACGCAGGCTCATCGCTGACGCGGCGAGCAGTTCGGCATCGGTACTGGTGGTCAGCGATGCCGATGCCGATGATGGGGCGCTGGAAGGTGCCACACAGACGCTCCTGTGCAGCCCCAGTCCGGAGCTCGCGCTTGCGCTGGTGGCGCGAGCATTTTTCCCGGTGTCGGTTCACGATCAGGGATTCGACGAAATTCGCATCCATCCCTCGGCGGTCGTATCCGAGTCCGCCGATATTTCCGAAGACACCATCATCGGACCGAATGCCGTCATCGGGAGGCAAGCGCGCATCGCCGGGGCATGCATCATCGGCGCCAACACCACGGTGGAGGCAGATGTGGTCATCGGTGAGGGCAGTCACATCCATGCGAACGTGTTCATTGCCCACGGAACGATCATCGGCAAGAACTGCGAGATCCATCCGATGACTACCCTCGGCACGGAAGGTTATGGCTATGCCCACGACGAGCAATTCAATCACTACCGGCACGTGCACTACGGCCGGCTGGTGATAGAAGACGACGTTCACGTGGGTGCCGGCGTGAACATCGACCGCGGGCATTTCAAGGATTCCATCATCGGACGCGGCACCCGAATCGACAACCATTGCCATCTGGCTCACAATTTTCAGTCCGGAAAAAACTGCCTCATCACGGCCGGTTTCATCGCCGCTGGAACGGTCGTCATCGGCGACAATAATGTTTTTGGCGGCCGCGCGGGTATCGTCGACCACGTTACCGTTGGCGACAATATGCAGTTCGCCGCGCTTTCAGCGATCTTCAAGGATATCGATGAGCCCGGGAAGGCGTTCGGCGGCCTCCCGTTGCAGCCGGTGCATGATTATCTCAAGTCGTACGCGAGCATTCCGCACCTGCCCGGAATTCGAAAAAACGTCGCCAGGATCATGCGCAAGCTGGGAATGTCATGAATTGACAGCGGGCCGAGTGCCGCTCTACTCTGAAATCATGTTGAGCCGTGAGCAAATCGACAATTTCTGGCGCGACGGCTGCTTGGTGGCACCCAACGCCGTTTCACCGCAGCAGCTGCAAAAGCTCCAGGAAAGTATCCACGAATGGGTGGAGGAGAGCCGCGATCACGACACCCCCTTCGGCGAGCCCACCGTGGACGGGCGTCCGCGTTTCGACATGGGGGAGGAACACTGCGCCCAACGCCCGGCTCTTCGCCGGGTCAACAATCCCAGCGAGATCAGTGCGGATTTCAATGAGGTAATGCGTGATTCTGCCATGGTGGACATGGTTGCCGATCTCATCGGTCCCCACGTCAAATACCATCACTGCAAGATCAATCTGAAGCTTCCCGGCTCCAAGACCGTGGTCGGTTATCACCAGGATTTCCCGTATACGCCGCACACCAACGACGATGTCATCACCGCCTTGCTGATGCTCGATGACGTGACCGAGGACAATGGCTGCCTGATGGTCGTTCCCGGCTCCCATCGCGGTCCGCTGTATTCGCTGTTCGACGGCGCCACCTTCACTGGCTTCGTCGCGCCGGAACAGGAACGCGCCCTCAAGAAGCAACAGATAGCGGTGACGGGAAAGGCCGGCGACGTCTGCCTCATGCACACGCGGCTGGTGCACGGCTCGGCATCCAATCGCAGCGTTCGCCCCAGGGGCCTGTTCATCTGCGTCTACACCGCGGCAGATGCTTTCCCGCTGGCCCGCAATCCCATGCCCAGCAAGCTCGAGGGCAGTATCGTTCGCGGCCAACGCACCCGCGTGGCGCGCCTCATGCAAGCCGATATCGAGCTGCCGGAACAGCCGAAGAAGGCCTCATTTTTCGCCGTTCAGGGCCAGGCATCGGCAAGTAGTGACGAGCAGCCGTAGCGGACGTCGGTTGTGCTGAGCGCCATTAATTGGGGACAGATCTATGTTCTCTTTTGTCGGGCTCCGCCAATAGTGTAATGGTTCGGCCCCGACCGTATATACGCTGTCAGACCCGATAGGGGTCGAAAGGCTTCTCTCGCCAGGATCGATCATTCCATGGATCCGAATCGAGCCTCCGAATGGTCTCGAATCGGCAGCCAATTTCAGCCCTTCAAGGCACTGCTCCCGAACAGCTGCTGTATACTCAATGCAGACGTTAGTAAATTTCCCATAAACTTTTGCTTACAAAGCTGAGTTCACTGAGAGTGAATAGTGCGCTTACCTATGGACGAGATAAATTGCTCTATAAATTTACATTCTTTTTGAAAGAGCGTAGAAGTGGAAGTCTTCGATGAGCAATTATGACGCGATAAAAGAGACAGTATTTCACTACTTCGAAGGTTATCGCGATAAGGATCGCGAACGATTGGAGAAAGCGTTCTCGTTAGAAATAGCAAATATGATGGGCTATATAAAGAACGAAGAGGGGGAACTGAAACTATTTTCGAAGACGATGAGAGAGTCTATCGATGAGTGGGTGGCTCCTGATTACACTCCCTTCGAATTTTCCGACGGGAATATTCTTGCCGTTGATATCTTTAGTGATGTCGGCGCGACGGTCTTGTTTGATTTCGGTGGTAAATATTTGGAATCTTACCAGTTGGTCAAGATTGGTGGGGCGTGGCGCATTGTGAATAAGTTTATTGTTAATTGTAACAACCCGCACCTGGCCTGACAGACAGTGTCAGGTAAGTTCGAAACTAGGAAAAGTCACGCTTGATTGGCTAATGACGCGGATCGACCCACAGCGGCCTTTCGGCACTCGTTACCCCTAATGTCCGGTGTGGAGCACGAAGCAGACTAACGCATGTAAAGCACTTTTCGTTAAACTGGTGGACCGGCAGGGATCGAGCAGTACAAATGTCCGATCGCGTCAATCGATGGTTAGAGGAGATTGGTCTTGGCGAGCATGCAGAATCGTTCGTCGAGCATGACATTGATTTTGATCTCCTGACCCGGCTCAGTACCGAAGAGCTCAAGGAACTTGGACTCTCGGTTGGCCATCGGCGGCGTTTTCTCGATGCGGTGGCAAAACTCAAGGAAGCAGGGTCCGAGGGCGCTGTAATCTCGAGCCCTTCCGCACCCCATGGAGAGGCCGAGCGTCGTCAGCTCACGGTTATGTTCTGTGATCTCGTGGGCTCAACTGAGCTATCCCAAATGCTCGACGCGGAAGACTTACGCGAGATCAATCGTGCCTACCAGGACGCCTGCAAGGCGGCAATTGAGCGATATGAGGGCTATATCGCTCGGTATATGGGTGACGGCGTGCTCGCGTACTTCGGTTATCCCCAGGCCCATGAAGACGACGCGGAACGAGCGGTTCATGCGGGTCTCGATCTCGTGCAGGCCATGAACCGGTTAAATGCGGATATCTCGAAAGAACAAAGTATTGAATTGCCAGTCAGGATAGGAATCGCAACCGGTCCGGTGGTGGTGGGAGATCTCATCGGCGAGGGCGCTTCCCAAGAAAGCGCGGTGGTCGGCGAGACGCCGAACCTCGCAGCGCGTCTACAAGCGCTCGCCGCTCCTAACACGGTGTTAATCGATTCCGGTGCTCACGCCCTCGCAGCGGGTCATTTCGAGTACGAAGACCTTGGCACTCATGAGTTGAAAGGAATCGCGGAGCCGGTGCACGCTTGGCGGGTCACTGCCCCCGCGGCGGCGGAGAGTCGCTTTGAAGCGTTCCACATGACGGGCTTCACCCCGCTCGTTGGCCGCGAGCACGAGGTTGGTTTACTACTCGACCGTTGGGAGCAGGTAAAGGAGGGTGATGGTCAAGTGGTTCTGCTCTCGGGCGAGGCGGGGATCGGGAAGTCACGGCTCACCCAGGCTCTACACGAGCGCATTTCTATAGAGGAGTCTATCCGGTTGCGCTATCAGTGTTCAGCGTACCAGACGAACAGCCCGCTCCACCCGGTGATCGCACAGCTTAAGAAGGCAGCGCAGTTTAATGAGCAGGACTCACCGGATGTCAAGCTCGACAAGTTGGAATCATTGCTCGAGCAATCAACACAAGATTTTGATGCGCTAGCGCCTCTATTTGCTTCCCTTTTGTCGGTTCCAGTCGAAGGCCGCTATGCGCCTTCCGAGATGACGCCCGAGATGCAGAAAAAGAAGACACTGGAAGCCCTCATTGGACAGATCGAGGGTTTAAGCCAGCACCGGCCGGTTCTGCTTTTCTTTGAGGACGTGCACTGGGCGGATCCCACAACGCTTGAGCTGTTGACACTCATGGTCGATAAAGCGCAAGGCACGAGGGCACTGCTGCTCATCACCTTTCGCGCGGACTTCATTTCACCTTGGACGGGCCACACACATATCACGTCACTCACCCTAAATCGCTTTAGTCGGAGCCAGGTCACCACGATGCTGGAGCGGCTCACGGGTGGAAAACCACTACCCGATGAAGTACGTGACCATATTGTCCAGAAGACCGACGGTGTGCCGCTGTTTGTCGAAGAGCTAACCAAAACAGTGCTGGAATCGGAGTTTGTAACGGAACAGGAGAGGGCATACGTGCTGACGGAATCGCTGGCGCCGTTGGCATTACCATCGACGTTGCACGATTCGCTGATGGCTAGGCTAGACCGGTTGGGTCCGGTAAAGGAAATAGCGCAAATCGGTGCGGTCATTGGCCGAGAATTCGAGCACAAGATCCTGGCGGCGGCGTCGCCGCTTCCGGAGAACGGGCTTCGGGACGCAATGTCTCAGCTCATTGATGCGGGACTCGTATTCGCTCGAGGCACAACACAGGGGGTGAGCTACAGGTTCAAGCATGCTTTGGTCCGTGACGCGGCTTACGACAGTCTGCTTAAGAAAAAGCGGCGGCAGTTACATGGTCATATTGCGAAACTACTGGAGGATGACCTGGCCCAGAGCGCGGAGACCGTGCCGGAGTTCATCGCGTATCACTACACCAAGGCCCGGGACCACGAGCGAGCGATAGACTATTGGGAACTCGCCGGTAAACATGCTACGGCGCGAGCGGCCAGCCTCGAGGCCATAAGCCATTTCTCCGAAGGACTCCAGCTACTCACGAATCTTCCGGACACGGTCGATCGCCAGCGTCGAGAAGTTGCTCTACAAATTAATATGGCAAAGAGCATGTTCAACGTGGAGCGGCTCGAAGAGGCGCTCGAAATTCTAGAGCGGGCCAAGCCCACGGCAGCCGAACATGGTTTCAATCTGGAACGCTCGACGATCCACCATCTCTGCGGCGCTTGCCACGATCTCCTCGGAAACAATGACGAGTGCATGAAACAGTACAAGTTGTCGCTTCGGCATGCGAGGGTGGCGGGTGTGGCGGAACAGGAGGCGCGTGCGTTGGGCGGGCTAGGTGATGCATTTTACGTGCGCGGTCGTGTAATTACCGCGCACGAACACTACGATCAATGTATTGAAATCGGCCGGCGCAATGACGAATTACCGATATTGGCTAAGTACCTTCAAATGCGGGGAGTGACCTGGTTTTTTCAGAACGCGCTGAGTAATGCCTCTACAGACCTGCAGGCCAGTGTCGAGGCGGCGAACAAAGTCACGAATCGTCGGGTCGAGATGCAAGCCACACATTGTCTGGGGTACGTTCTTTACGAACGTGGGGCATTTGTCGAAGCAGTGCAAATATTTGAGCGAGCACTTGACTTGGCGCGCCGAATAGAAACAAGACGTTACGAGCCTGTCAGTCTTTTGTTCTTGGCGGAAATTGCGGCGCTGGCCGGCCGTTGGTCTGAGGCGAGCGAACTCGCCAAAGAAGCGCTGGCGATTTGTCGCGAAACGGGGATGATCTTTCTGGGTCCTCGTGCTCTGGCCAAAGTTGCCCTGTGCACGGGCGATAGAAAGGTTGCGGAAACCGCGCTACGCGAGGGAAAGAGCCTCCTCCAAGGGAAAGAAGGTATCTGCCACAACTACCTCTGGTTCTATCGGGATGCGCAGGAGGTGTGTCTACGGTTCAGGGAATGGGACAGTGTGGATCGCTATGCCGACGCTCTCGAAGATTACACGCGCCCAGAACCCTTTCCTTGGACAGAATTCGTCATTTCGCGAGGACGCGCATTGGCAGAGTACGGCCGAGGCAAACGAGACCCCATTCTAATGGAAGAGATAAAAAGGCTGCACGATGAAGCTGACCGAATCGGTTTAGGGCGGGCGCTACCGCGGCTGGAGGAGGCACTCTCAGTGGGGTGATTGGCGCGTGTTCACCGTCCACGCGTTACCGTGTTACCAATTCCGTTGCATGCCCCCTCACAGCGTTTGACTCGCGAATGTCTGGATTTGAGGTATATCCGGACGTTCAAAGCTAAGTTTTCACGACGCCAGAGTGTCCGCAGGTGGTATTAGGTTAGCTGATTCTTTATCGGGTCCGCAGATCTATTCTTCTATTATCACAGGGACGGCCGCCCGCAGTGGATTGGAGCGGTTCTACTACCACGCGCATCACAGACACGCTCTTGGATGGGGCCCTTTCAGGCGATGCTGGTGGTACAACCAATTGTCGTAATACTTACGACGCGGCACTTGCTGACGTGAGTTGTTAGATCAAGAGCGAATGGCCGGAATTTAGCCGGTTCCGGTAGTACGTCTGTGTACAGCGAATGTCTGTTCTGGGCAATAGGCGGACGTTCATTGGCGTTTAAAAAACGTCCGCTATATACTCAAAGCGGACATCGGGTTGAACTCGTTGGATGATTCAGCGCCTGTCGGCGTCCTGCGGTGTCACTTGCGCTTCACGCAGCGCCCACTCGCGAAACGCGCTGATATCCTCGCGCTCCGTGACCTCTTTCAAGCAGACGATGTAATACGCAAAATCGACTGGCGTGGTCACGTCGGGTCCGAATGGTCGGACCAACTGACCGTCTTCCAGATGCCCACTGGCGATGACGCGGCTAGCGAGGGCGACACCATGGCCTAGCATAGCTGCCTCCACCACCATGCTGGTAAGCGGGAAATGTAGCCCGAGGCTCGGGTCCACATCGCATTCCGCCGCTTTGAGCCAGGTCTCCCAGGTTGGTGCGGTTAGGTCCGCGGTCTCGAAATCGTCGTGGAGCAGGGTGTGCCAGCGCAAATCATCCGGTATTTTCAAAGGTTGGTCACCCTCAAGTAAAGCCGGACTGCAGACCGGGAAAAACTCCTCGGACAGTAGTTTGTTTACCTGATGGCCTGGGTAGTCCCCGGAACCGTAGCGAATCGCGAGGTCGACGTCGCGTTCCCGGGCCAGATCGACAACGCGGAGTGATGGATCCAG
>PVMK01128988.1_pt1 | contig 55333 bp, 59 predicted proteins | sample 1853481 | NCBI WGS metagenome assembly PVMK01 (sample SAMN08533507, study PRJNA380276) | Marine sediment metagenome, whole genome shotgun sequencing project.
AGCACTCTAATCGGAGTTGTCTCTGCGCTAATCACTCCGTCGCGTCAAATCCGGCCTATGAAATTTCATATTGGGACTTCGGCGTCCTTATGCTTTCAAAGTGCTTGTTTTCTACTTAATTTGCCGTCTCCTAGACGGGACTGGGCAGTATGAGTACGACGGGACTGAACCATGATCAAGGATGAAGCGTGCATCGTCGGCGTTGGCGTGACGGATTTTTGCCGCAAGCCCGGCTCGGGCATGAGCGAGCTGGGAATTCAGCTCCGGGCCTCGGTGAACGCGCTGGAAGACGCGGGCCTCGAGGGCAAGGAAATCGACGGCATTTTGGCCTTCCCGAACGTGGGAAAGTCCGAGGAGCTGGCCGCCAACCTCGGCTCGAGCAATCTGCGGTTTGCCGCGACGATTCACATGGGCGGCGCCGCACCGGTGGCCTCCCTTCGGATGGCAGCGTTGGCGGTCGAGTCGGGGGCTGCCAACCATGTATTAATTCCCGGGGGCTGGAACGGATACTCGGGTGCGCGTGTCCGCCAGACGGTCGCGAATGACCTGAGCTCCATCCCGGGCGGGGCCACAGCGCGGGATTATTACCTGCCCTTCGGAATGACGGCTCCGCCGCAGTGGTACGCGCTGATGGCCCGACGGCACATGCACGAATTCGGCACCCGGAACGAACACCTGGGCGCGGTGGCGGTGGCCATGCGCAAACACGCCCAACTCAATCCGGCCGCCCTCATGCACGGCAAGCCTTTGTCGATGGAGCAGTACATGGCCTCGCCGATGATCGCAGATCCGTACCGGCTCAATGACTGCTGCCTGGAAACCGACGGTGCGGCGGCGTTCATCGTGACGACGGCGAGACGCGCGCGGAACCTAAGGAAGAAACCGGTGTTCATCATGGGCGCGGCCGCGGGCCAGCCGTATCCGGCAGATGAAATCACCGGCCGGAAGGACTTTCACCAAACCGGTCTTTCCATCGCGGCCCCCGAAGCGTTCCGGATGGCTGGAGTCACGCCGGACGATATGGACTTTGCGCAGATTTACGACTGCTTCACTTTTGAAGTCATTCAGCAGCTGGAAGAAGCAGGCTTTTGCAAGCGTGGAGAAGGCGGACCCTTCGTGGAAGACGGCGGGATAGAGCTGGGCGGACGCTTGCCGGTGAACACCCACGGCGGGCTCTTGTCTGAAGCGCACGTGTTGGGCATTTCCCATGTGGTGGAAGCCGTACGCCAGTTGCGCGGCGAAGCAGGCGAGCGGCAGGTGAAAGACGCCGAGCTCGGCGCCGTCACTGGCTGGGGCGACTTTGGAGATGGCAGCATCGCCATTCTTCGGCGATAGGAGGACAGGATGACGGAGTACACAAAGCCTCTTCCCGTCATGGAAGGACTGGTCCGAGAGTTCTATGGCCGGTGCAAAAAAGAGGATCTGCATTTCCAAAAGTGCACGTCCTGCCACACCTTTCGCCATGTCCCCCGCGAGATGTGCGCCGAGTGCAACAGCTTCGAGTGGCAGTGGGTACGCTCCACGGGCCGCGGAACGGTGTACACCTGGGTGGTGGTGAACCGCGCCCTGCACCCTGCGTTTTCTAACGACCAGCCTTATGCAGACGTGGTGGTCGAGATGGAAGAAGGGGTCCGGCTGTTGAGCACCGTGATGGACTGCGCGCCCGAAGAGTTAGAAATCGGCATGCCTGTCGAGCTCACCTATGACGCCGTAACGAAAGACATCACCTTGCCGCGCTTCAAGCGGCGGGGCTGAACAGACACCACAAAGGGAAGCATTCTCATGACGCTCGAACTGCCCGAGACATTTACCTACGAGAAAAAGGGCCACATCGCCCTCATGACCATCAATCGCCCCAAGGCGATGAATGCCTTTACCAGCGAAATGCTGAAGGGCATGGACGCCGCCTTCGACGACTTCAATGAAGACCCTGACCTGTGGGTCGCGGTCATTACCGGAGCGGGCGACAGGGCCTTTTGCGCGGGCATGGATCTGAAAGACGCCCTTCCCGCGATCGCGGAAGGCGACATGATGGGGTACGAAGACCCGGTCAAGCGTCCCTTCTATCACATCTACAAACCCATCATCGCCGCCGTCAACGGGTTCTGTATCGCCGGGGGACTCGCGTTCCTGCAGGGCACGGACATACGCATCGCTTCAGACAAAGCGATCTTCGGGCTCGGCGAAGTGAAGTGGGGCGTGATTCCGGCGGGCGGCACGCACATCCGCCTGCCGCAGCAGATTCCCTGGGCCGTCGCCATGGAACTCGTGCTCGCGGGTGACAACATCACGGCCGAGCGCGCCTACCAGATCGGCCTCGTAAACAAAATCGTCCCGACCGACCAGGTGCTCCCCGAAGCCATGGCGCTCGCCGAGCGCATCTGCAAGAACGGCCCGCTCGCGGTGCGCACCGCCAAAGAGATCATGGTGCGCTCACTGAACAACGAACCCGGTTTCGTGCTCGAAAAAACCATGGCCGAGCGTGTCTTCCGCTCGGAAGACGCCAAGGAAGGTCCGCGCGCCTTCGCCGAAAAGCGCAAGCCGGTCTACACCGGCAAATAGGCGCTCTCTACTTGGCCTGTTGAATCAAGTCCCAGACGCGGTTGGGGGACGCGGGTGTTGCCCGGGCCTGTACTCCCAGCGGCTGGAGGGCGTCGTTGATCGCGCACATGATCACCGCAGGAGTGGTGTGTATGGCGCCCTCGCCGCATCCCTTGGCTCCAAGGGGAGTGAACGGAGAGGGTGTCACGATGGTGGCTTTCTCCGTCGTCGGCACCTCGTGAATGGTCGGCACGAGATATTCGGCAAAAGTGGAAACCCTTGGCTGGGCGTCGTCTGCGTAGACGTACTCTTCGAAAAGAGCGGCGCCCACGCCCTGGGCCACGCCCCCCTGCAGCTGCCCTTCCACCGTTGCCGGGTTGAGACGTGTGCCGCAATCATCGGCAATGCAGTACTTGAGGATGTCGGTTTTTCCGGTGCCGGAATCGATCTCCACCATCACCACATGGCACGCATTCGCGGCGGTGAGATAGCTCTTACAACGGCCCTGGTCATCGGGCTCCGTTCGATCGGGTGCGGTCCAGACGTAGGTGGCTTCAGGCGACTGTTCCATCCCCGGCGGCAGCAGGTCGCTCCGCGCCAACATGGTCCCCGCCACCTGCGCGATGTGCATTTCGGCTCCGGGCACGCCTATGATGCGGACAAACCCATCAGCCAGCTCGAGCGCGGCGGGCTCGCACTGCATGAGCCGGGATGTCACGAGCTTGAACTTTTCCTCGATCTTCCGGCACGCCCCAAGGACGGCGCCGGACATGGCAACACCGAGGCGACTGCCTCCGGGACCGAAATGCGGCGGCGACACATCCGTAGCGGCGTACGCGACGCGCACGGTGGCCATGTCCACCCCGAAGAAGTCTGCAACCAGCTGGGCGGCCAGGGTGTATTGCCCCTGCCCCTCCAGGCTGAAGCCCACCGTGACGGTGATCTGGCCCATGACATCGATACTGACCTTCGCGCCTTCGGGCACCCCGATGCCTTGGATCCCAACGGTCGTGTAGGCATTCCAGTCAAAGACCCCTGGCTCGACGACGCTGCACACGCCGATCCCCACCAGACGGCCCTCTTCCCGCGCCTTGGCTTGTTCTTCCCTGAGGGCCTTGTAGTCCGCCAGGTTCAGAACGGCATCCAGGGTGGCTTCATACTGGCCGCTGTCGTACTCGTTTCCGCTCGGGATGGTGTAAGGGAACGCATCAGGCGGAATGTAGTTCTGCCGCCGGATTTCCGCGACGTCCAGACCGAGCTTCTGCGCTGCGATGTCCATCAGTGATTCGAGCACATAGTTGTGGGGCGGGGGTCCGTACCCCCGGTACGGATACGTGGGAGCCCGATTGGTCGCCACCACGTTCACGTCATAGCGGGCCGCTTCGATTCGATAACAACCCGTGAAGGCCGCGAGGGGCTTGGCGATCGAGATGGTGCCGTACCCTTCGGCTCCGGCGCCCTGATCATCGAGCAGCTGCACCTTGAAGCCGGTGACCGTGCCGTCCGCCTTCAACGCCAGCGAAGCGTTGTAGACCCGATCCCAGGACTGCCCGGCGCCCGCCAGAAGATACTCCACACGGTCCTCGATGTACTTCACGGGGCGGCCACCGGCCTTGCGGGACAGGAGGGAAGAGATTTCCGAGCCGCGAGGCCCGCCTTTGCCGCCAAAGCTGCCACCATGCGGGTGGCTGACCACCTTGACCTTGTTCGTCGGAAGGTTCAGCGAGAAGGCTCGCCCGAGCGCCATGAACCCCGGCGTCTGGAAGGACCCGTGAATGGTCAGGGTGTTGTCGACCGTATCCCACGTCGAGACGCAGCCGAAGGTCTCCATCGGATTGGCCCCAACCCGGTTCCACGAGAACGTTTCCGAAACGACGTGATCCGCGTCGGCAAAAACCTGATCGACATCGCCCCAATTATACGTCTTGGAGAGGATCACGTTGCTTTCGTTCTCTTCGAAAAGCCGGGGAGCGCCTTCCTTGATGGCTTCTTGCGCCGTGGCCACCACCGGCAGCAACTCGTATTCCACGTTGACCAGCTCGAGTGCGTCTTCCGCGATGTAACGACTTTCCGCCGCCACCGCGACCACGGGTTCACCGACAAAGCGCACCTTGTCCACGGCCAAGCAGTAACTGCCCCAGCCTTCGGGGGCGGTGACCACCGGGTTGGCCCAACGCTTCACGTCCTCACCCGTAATGATGGCCACCACGCCAGGGAGAGCTTCCGCCGCACTGGTGTCGTAACTGGTGATGCGCGCATGTGGATGCGGAGTGCGCAGCATGGCGCAGTGGGTCATGTTGGGCAGGTGCAGGTTGTCGATGAACTCAACCGTACCCGCGACCAGACCGGGGTCTTCGATCCGCTTGACGTCTTTGCCCACATATTTGAGCTCAGCGCCCGGCATGTCCTCAGGAAGCCCAGGAATTTCTGTCGACATTGCGTGTTTCTCCCGCGCTCAATCCGTGTGGGTGAGCCGAATATCCTGTCCGTCTTGAATCCGTTTGGCCGCGCTGCGAACGGACTTCATGATCGCCTCGTACCCCGTGCACCGACATAGATTCCCGCCCAGAGCATGTTTGATGTCCTCTTCGCTGGGATTGGGGTTGTCGCGCAGCAACTCGAGAGTGCTCATCAGAAAACCGGGCGTACAAAAGCCGCACTGCAGGCCGTGTTCATCCACAAAAGCTTGTTGAATGGGGTGCAGGTCCCCCGTCTCCCGGTTCCTGAGACCCTCCACTGTCGTGAGGCTTGCCCCGTCCACCTGCACCGCAAGCATCAGGCAGGAACGCACCGCCTTGCCATCCACCAGGACGTTGCAGGCTCCGCATACACCGTGCTCGCACCCCACATGGGTTCCGCCCAGAAGCAAATCGTGGCGTAGAAAATCCACCAGCGTCAGCCGCGGCTCTACTTGCCGCTCATAAGCCACGCCGTTGACGGTCACCTTCACTGTTTGTTTTGTAGTCATATCTCGAAAGACCTCAGGATAATCAGGATGCGCGTGATGCCGCTTCAACCAGGCACCGGGCGACATATGTCGCAACCAGACCCCGGCGGTACTGTGGCGTGGCATGCACGTCACTCATGGGTTCTTCCAAACTGTCGGCCCCTATCCGGCCCGCTTCGCGGGAGTTGTCTTCCGTAGGTGCTTTTCCTGTGATGAATGCCTCTGCGTCGGCAAGCCGGGTGGGGTTCGCGTTCACGCCGAAAACAGCGATGCTCACGTCCGCGCACACCCCGCCTTCGAGGCGCAGCGTCACCGCAGCACCCGCCACCGCGTGATCCCCGTCCCGACGGGCCATTTCCTGGAAGGACCAGCCAGTCCCCTGCTTCAAGATGGGAACGCGAACCTCCGTCAGGATTTCCGTCGAAGCGATATCGGCGGTGAGAAAGGTGACGTAGAAGTCTTTGGCCGGAATGGTCCGCTCACCATCTGGGCCGACCACTTTCATCTCCATTCCGAGGACCATCGCCGCGGCCCCATATTCTGCCGTCGGCTCCGCATGGGCAAAGGACCCGCCCACGGTGCTCCGATTACGAATCTGCCGATGCCCGACAAGGCGTGTGGCTTCATGGAACAGGGGCTGCCGCGTCCGAATCACGTCGCTGTCTTCTGCAGAGCTCTTCGAAGCCATGGCCCCGATGGCGATGGTGTCCCCTTCTTCTCGGATGTAATCGAGGGCGCTGATCTTCCTGAGGTCCACCAGAGCGTCCGGGCGCGCCACCCGGAGGCTGAGCATGGGCATCAAACTCTGACCGCCCGCCAGAATTTTTGCGTCTAGATCCTCGTTCTCGAGCTTCGCAAGAAGCGCAACAGCGTCCTCGAGGGTATCAGGAGCGTAATAATCAAAAGGTGCCGGTTTCATCGCAGTCCCCGCTGGTTGTCCTGATCAAAATCATGGGGTGGTTGTTTATCAGACTTCACGATTTTCGATAACAAATTAATCGACATTTCAGTGGCTCAGATTCGTGCCTCAGGGCGAATCTGGCCGATGGAATCTCAAATGAGGCCATCACGGCTGGAACGCCTTCGTGTCTGCTTCTTTTCCTCGTCCTTCGGAGCTAGGGTCAAACCTCACGGATTCCACTTAGAGAAAGAAGAGAGCCGCGATGAGCGATCCATTGCATACCCAACTGTGTGACAAACTCGGCATCGAATACCCGGTGGTTTCCTTTACGCACTGCAAGGACGTTGCAGTTGCTGTGATCAATGCGGGGGGCTTTGCCGTCCTGGGCGAAGCCATGCACACGCCCGATGACATCGCGGCGGACATCAAATGGATTCGCGACCGCATCGGGGGCAAACCTTTTGGTATCGACCTGGTGCTCCCCGCTTCGGTTCCGGAAGAAAAAACGGTGGAAGAGCTCCTGGCCATGATCCCGCAGGAGCAGCGTGATTTTGAACAGTCGATCAAGAAGAAATACGACGTTCCGGACCCCAAGACGGCCCCAGATCTTCACACGTGGGGTGGTCTGGACCAAAAACGGGCGCTTGCTCAGCTGGAAGTCCTGTTCGATGAAAAAGTACCCGTGATCGCCTCGGGCCTTGGCTCGCCCGCTTTCATGCTGGATCGTGCCCACGGGTTGGGCATCCAGGTCTGGGGGCTCGTAGGCAAAGCCCGCCAGGCGAAGAAACAGATCGATGCGGGGACCGATGTGATCATTGCCCAGGGCTACGACGCGGCCGGCCATACCGGCAACATCGGCACCTTCTCGATCGTTCCGCAGGTGGTCGATATCGCGCGCCCGGCAGGCGTACCGGTTCTAGCGGCAGGCGGCGTGACCACGGGCCGCCATCTGGCCGCCGCTATCGCTCTCGGCGCAGCCGGCGTATGGACCGGTTCCGTATGGCTCGCCTCACGCGAATCCGACCTCAACCTGCCGCTGAAGGAACTCCTGCTCGAAGCCAACGCGGAAGACACCGTCTATTCGAACGCCATTTCCGGCTACACCATGCGCACCACCCGCTGCCCCTGGCACGACGAGTGGATGAGCAAGGAAGCGCCGGAAGTGTTGAAGCCGCCGCTGCAGATGATGCTGTCGTCCGACTACATCCAGGCTTCCTTGGACTATCAGCGCAAGGACCTGATGACCGAGGCAGCAGGCCAGGGCATCAACTACGTCACGGAAATGAAGCCCGCTCGTCAAGTCCTGTCGGACATGGTCGAAGAAGCGATGGATGTGTTCGACGGGTTCCTTGGAGACGATGACTGAGACCGCTCCCTACAAAGAAGGGGTGTCCGCCGACCACGCCGGGAAGCGGGCCGAATGTGACGGCGGCGCACAGATCGCAGAAACCAAGTATGCCGGTCGCCAGTTCTTTGCGGGTACCCTGACCGGTCACTACCGCGACTACGGAGACTACCCCTGGCGCTGGTTCCTCATGGGAGATCTCACCGAAAAACCGGAAGGCTATGCCTTCGACACCGTCTGGTGCGACGAAGGAAGTCTGGTATTAGAAGGCGAATAAACGGAGACACTGGCTATGCGGATTGTCGTGTGTGTGAAAGAAGTGTTGGACCCGGATGCGGTGAATAACTACGTCCTCTCGGGCAACCTGAAAATCGGGGAAGACGGCAAAACCCTGGACGTGTCGGCTGTTCCACGGCTGATGAACGGTTATGACGAGCAGGCCCTGGAAGCCGCTCAGCGCATCCGGGATGCCGGTGCAGACTGCACCATCACGGCGGTCACCATCGGCAAGGACGCTAAAGCGCTTCTCAAGCACTGCGCCGCCATGGGCGCAGACGACATCGTTCATATCGATGCCGGCGACACCAACCTCGACTGCCATGTCGTGGCCAACATCCTGTCGGCATACATCCGCACCAGCGGCGGCGCCGACCTAGTGTTCTGCGGCCGGCAGGCCTCCGACGACGACCAGGGCGTCGTGCCCGCGCTCATCGGCGAAACGCTCGATATGCCCGTGGTGCCTCTCGCCCGTGCAATCGAGGTGGACGGGAACACCGTCAAGGTCACGCGCGTCACCCCGGACGGAGACGAAGTGGTGGAAGGAAACACGCCCGCTGTCGTCACCATCAGCAACGAGCTCGGCGAGCCTCGCTTCCCCACGGCCCGCGCCAAGATGGCCGCCCGCAAGAAAAAGCCGACGGTCGTAGCGGTAGGCGACCTGGGCCTGTCAGCGGATGATCTGACGGCAAAGGTCGTTCTCTCGAATCAGTTTGTTCCCCAGATTCAGGGCAGCTGCGAGTTCCTGAAAGGCTCACCGGCCGAAGTCGCGCAAGCCCTCATGGAAAAGCTGCGCGCCGACAGCCTCGTCTAGGCCTACCCAGGGGCCGAGATTGCGTATCAAAAGTGATGAGGCCGTGCGACCAGTGCTTTTTCCCGTGTTTTCGGGCCTTGGCGCTAGGGCGAGATGCCAGTTCCTAATTCCTGCCCAGACTGCGAATTCCTGGAAGACTCACCGGCGGACGTCGGTTGAGCTCGACGCGCGCAAGCTTCCTTCAGCCTCCGACCAGGCGCTTTCTACGAAAGTCGGTAGCAAGGTCTTCCGCTTCTAGCGGCCGCGTCCCCTGGCCTTTCACATCCTCAACAGGGTTCAAACCCCGCTAGGGACGCCCGGCTTCGGCCCGGCTTCTTTCTATCGTGTGCCTGGCATCTACTTGATTCGCTCGAGCCAGTAGCCCGGCTTTCGTCTAGCGTGAGCTACTGCGACGACTATCAGTGCCCTGTCCATAACGGTCGTCACGACGTAGAACGGAAAGCCCTCAAGAGGGAATCGTCGCACGAGGCGTTCCAGCCGCGAATCAAGCACTGCGATCCCGGCATCAGGAAAACGTTGCGCTTGTTCGACGGCCGCTTCAAAGGCATCGAAAAAGACCAAGCCGAGGCCGTAGCGTTGCTGGTCGTACCATTTGCGCGCCAGGTCGAGCTCACGTTCGGCTTGGCGAAGCAGCCGGAAGGACTGAATCAAGACTTGTACTGGGCGCGGACGCGTTGAGACAACTCACGCCCATCCACCGTGTCGGCAGTGCCCTCTTCGATGCTCCGCACCCGCCGGGCGATCTCGTCGCGCCACGCGGCCTCGACCTCTTCCGGCGTCGCGCTCGACTCTGCACGGCAAAGCTCGGCAATCACGAGTGCGCGGTCCGTGGGATCGAGCTTCAGGGCTTCTTCGAGGATCTTTTCGACCGGCCAACTCATGGTCGGAGCCTTTCTGCCGCGTCAGTCATCGCTCAGAGATTGTAGCATGAGTGGATTCATGACGGGTTCTCGGCCGAAACAGCTGGGAGTTTCGTGACAGCTCACAATCTAGGTGCCAGCGGCGGTCAGAAGATCCCCTGGCGCTTTTCGAGCTCGGATGGCTCGGTATCCTAGGCCAAGCGAATGACCTCCGGACTGGTCGGGCCGCCGTCATCGCCGACCGTGCGCAGGCCTACACCCCTTTGTAGACCGGCTTGCGCTTTTCCATGAAGGCCGTGGCGCCTTCCTTGGAGTCCAAGGAGCCAGCGACGGAAACCCCCGCGATGGCCTCGTAGTCGAGCATTTCCTCGAGGGTGCACGCCTGGGACATGTGCACCAAGCGCCGAGCCATATCGACGGCGACACTTGCACGGGAGGCAAGCATTTTCGCGTATTCCATGGCGGCTTCGAGCGCGGTGCCCTCCGGCACCAGCTCGTCCAAGAGGCCGATCTCCTTGGCTTCCTCCGCGTTCAAAATCTTGGCGGTTTCCACCAACATCAAGGCATTGGAGAAACCCACGAGACGGGGCAGGAAATAGGACACACCGCAATCCGGAGACACACCCACGTTGGTGAATATGGCGGACATCTTCGTGGTGGTGTCCCCGAAGCGGCGGTCGCAGGCCATGGCATACCCGAGCCCCGCCCCAACGGCAGCCCCGTGGATGGCGGCGATCACCGGCTTATCGACGGCAACGATCTGGCGCACGACATCCACGAAGGGCCCACCAGGTGTTTTGCGCTGGGACCTTGGGATAGGACGTGACGGATCCGAGGTCCCCGGCATGGGCCGGTCACCGTCTCCGCTGATGAAGTCCACATCGCCGCCGGCGCAAAAAGCCCGTCCCGCACCGGTGAGCACGATGACCCGCACCTCGTCGTTTTCACGCAGCTCGACGAGTGTGCGGGCAAGTTCCTCAGCCCGCTCCCAACTGACCGCATTCAATTTGTCTGGGCGGTTGAGGGTCAGGATTCCTACCCCGTCCTCAACCCGCAACACGACAAAATCTCCTGTACTGCTCATGGTCGAAACTCCGTCTACTGGAAGTTGGTAATGATTTCCGAATCAAACCACGCGACCCACTCGAGGCATTGTTCGAAGGTGTCCAATTGCGGCGGCATCACCTGGGCGCCGGTCATACCTGCCTTCTGCAGTGTTTCGATGTCCCTGAGGATGCCATCCCGGTCGCCCTCAATTTTGGTGTCGCCCGTCTCGGCGTGGGAGTAGTCCTCGATCTTGTATTCGGTCGTCGGCATGATGATTTCGAAGGTGTCTTCTTTTTCCGCAAACCCGGGCTGCGAGCGCAGGTACTCGATGGACGCAGGCAGCTCCGCTGCCGTGATCAGCCAAGGAATCCAGCCATCGCCATACTTCGCCGCGCGACGCATGGCGGGCTTGGAGTTTCCGCCAATGAAGATCGGCGGATGAGGCTTCTGTACCGGCTTGGGCTCAAAGGCGATGTCGTCGAACTTCGTGTACGGCCCATCGAAGCTGGGGCGGTCCGAGGTCCAGCATTCTTTCATCACCTCCAGGGTTTCATCGGCGATCTTGCCGCGCTCCTTGAAGGACACACCCATCACATCGAACTCTGGTTCCATGTGGCCGACAGCGGTTCCGAGTGTGAAGCGCCCGCTGGTCAGGAAGTCCACGGTGGCAATCTGCTTGGCCAGCATCAGCGGATTGCGTAGGGGCAGCACCAAGATATAGGTCAGCATGTGAATGCGCTCCGTCGCCCCGGCGAGCACCGCCGCTGCGGAAAGCCCCTCGGGAAAGCGCGCGCCCATCGTCTCTTCCATCACGCCGGGCATGAAAATATGCTCCGGGATCGTCAGCCAGTTCCACCTCTGTTTGTCTGCAGCTCTCGCGTAACGGAGGATTTCCGGTCCCCCCGCAGCCGGCTCCCAAGGTGCCATGGCCGCCGGATAGTTGATGAGTGCGGGTGTCGCGAGTGCGAACTTCAACGGTTTCATTCGATTGGTCCTCTCTTAGTAAATCACTTCATCGGCCACGAGTTGATCGTACTTTTCACCGGACATGGCAAGGATCTCCTTGAACACCCTCTCGTTGTCCTGCCCAATCACCGGTCCGGGTCTTACGTCCGCATCAAACGCGCTGGTCTTGACGTATGAGCCGTAAATCGTCTCCTGGAAACCCAGGGTGTGTGTCACTTCAATGTAGGTTTCGCGGGCCTTGTACTGGGGGTCTTCGAGCAAGTCGGCCACGTTGAGAACGGGCGCGGCAGCCACGCCGAACCCTTGCAGCCGCTCCGCCAGCTGGCGGTCATCGAAACCAGCGGTCCATTCTGCCATATGCCGGTGCAGCGCATCAATGTTTGCCTGACGGTTTTTCGGGGTGCCATAAGCGTCCTCCGAGGCCCATTCAGGATTCCCCATGGCATCACGCAAGCCCTGCCACTCGCCATCGGTCGTCACCGCGATACTGATCCACCGGTCGTCCCCCGCGCACGGAAAGACCCCATGTGGAGACGCCGCAGCCACGGGGTGCTCGTTCCCCTTGGGCCCTCCCACCCGTCCATTGAGGACGTAGTCCATGTAGGCGGGTCCGACCATTTGCATGATCGCTTCCTGCTGTGAGAAATCGACATGTTGGCCTTCGCCTGTGTTGTCACGGTGCTGCAGCGCGGCCACGATGGCAAAGGCACCGAAGATTCCGACGAACGGATCGGAGTACGCGTTTTCCACCGGGGTGGGCCCTTCCCCCTTGTACCCAACCAGACTGTCCAGGCCCGTGAGAGAGGTCAGGCTCAGCCCGTACGTACGCACATTCTTCAGCGGTCCCGATAAACCCGCCGCGGGCATCGAAAACAGAATGATGTCCTTCTTCGCCGAAGCGAGCTCGTTGTAACCGAGGCCCAGTTGCTCCATCACCCCCGGCCCGAAGTTTTCGACCACCACGTCCGACTTGGCGATCAGCTCCAGCACGAGTTTCTTGGCTTCGGGCTTCTTGAGGTTCAGCGCAATACTTCCGTTGCCAGCCCAACACGCGTGGTTCGACAGGCTGCGGTTCGGCCCGGGTTCCCCTTCGGCAAACGGCGGAAGGTTCCGGGTCATGTCGATGCGAGCGCGGGACTCGACCTTGAACACCTCGGCGCCGAGGAAACCCAGGGTTTGCCCAACCACTGGTCCGGCCCAGACCCATCCGAAATTGACGACGCGTATGCCTTCTAGGGGACGTTTCTTTGCCATGAGATTCTCCTGAACCTGCCTAGATGGTGCCCTGGTCGCGAAGAGCGTTGATGTCGCCTTCGTCGAGGCCCAGCCAGTCGGCGTACACCTCGGTGTTGTGTTGCCCTAGGAGCGGCGCGGGTGCGGTGGGGCCGCCGGGACTTGCCGGCAGCTTGAAGGGGGCGCCGAGGGTCTTGACCACCCCCAGCTCGGGATGTTCCACATCCACGAAATAATCCCGGGCCTGCAGATGGGGATGCTCCGCCGCCTCCGCGATGGTGAACACCGCCGTGATCGGGGCAGCCGGCGGCTTGGCACTTCTCCATGATTTCCATCTTGGAGTGCTGCATGGCCCACTCTTCGATGAAGGGATAAATGACGTCCGCGTTCTGGGCCCGCGTGAACATGTCCTGGAAGATCTCGAGGTCTGCCCACTCCGGGTTCCCCATCACTTCCCTCAGGCCATTCCACTGCCCCGGTTCGAGCGCCAGCATCCACACGTGCCCGTCCCGGCAAGGAACGATCGTGGCCGGAGCGCCCAACGGCATCCCCACACCGGTGCGCTTGTCGAACTTGCCGTCCTGGGCGAACCCCCCGATGTTCTGCCCGCCGACGAACGTCGCCGCGATGGCTTCGGCACAGGACACATCGATCTGCTGGCCCGTGCCGACCACACTGCGACCATAGGCGGCGGCAAGTCCCCAGGAGGCCCCCGTGACGGCGCCAAAATAATCAGCCGCAAAAGTGCCGTGCTCGAGCGGCGCTTCTCCGGGTCGGCCGCAATAGCGAGAGCTGGCGCCCGAGAGGTGATAGGCGTTGAGGTCGTAGCCGTTCCAGCCGCTGTAAGGGCCCGTCTGGCCGAAGGGCGTAATGGAAACGACCACCAGATCGGGGTTTGTCTCCGCCAGAACATCGTAGGTGAGACCCCAAGCCTTCATCTGGCCGGGAAGGTTGTTCTCGATGAGGATGTCCGCGGCTTCCACCAGGCGCAGAAAAAGTGCCCTGCCCTCTTCGGTGGCCACATCGCAGGTCACCCCGCGCTTGTTGGTGTTGTTGATGAAGAACAGCCCACTCTTTTCGAGATGGGGCTCATCGTTCGGGAAGGGACCGGTGTGACGAGCAGCATCCCCGTCGGGGGATTCCACTTTGATCACGTCCGCGCCGAAATCGCTGAACAGCTTGGCGCAGAAGGGAGCAGACACCATCTGCCCGAAATCGATGACCTTGTACCCTTGTAGCGCCCCGCTGTTAGACATTGTTCCGCCTTCCGTGACTACAACACCGCGAAAGGATCGGGAATGGTTACGTCGCTGTCACCGTCCAATACGTCGGCGGCGATGAGCTCCTCGAGGTAACGGGAATCCCACCAATTGATGTGGAGCTGCTTGGCGCGGCGGAAGTAGAGCTGGATGTCGTACTCCAAGGTGAAGCCGTACCCTCCGTACACCTGCTCCGCCATCGCGGTGGTGTCCCGGAATGCGTTGCAGGCGAACAGTTTGGCCATGGCGGGAAGCCGGGGATTCGTGTTGCCCTGATCGAACGCCCAGGCGGCTTCGAGGACGAGTGTTCTCGCGCCGCCCAGAACCGCCACGGCGTCCGCCATGTAGTGGGCCAACGCCTGAAAGGCGCCGATCGGCTTGTCGAACTGTTCCCGCTCTTTGGAATACTGCACGGTGATGTCCAGCGCCTGCTGCGCCCCACCCACAGCGTACGCGCCCAGCAAGGGCAGGCCTTCCAGCAGGGTCTCGCTCCAGATCTTCCAGCCGGCGTGTTCGGCGCCCACCCGATTATCGGCAGGAACGACCACGTCGGTGAAGGTCACTTTGTACTGGGTGTCCGATGCCATGGAGTGCTGCTGCTCGAGCTCCACGCCCGGCGTGTCCCGGTCCACCAGCAGGAGGTCCAGGGCTTCCGTGTCGTCCCCGGTCCGTACCAGCACCAGGAGCTTGTCCGCCGCCTGTCCGTAGAACACGTGCCGTTTCACACCATTCAATCGGTACCCGTCGGACGTGACGTCCGCCCGCATCTGCACGCCCTGAGGGCCGAAACCATTGTCCGGCTCCAACCAGGCCGGAGTGATGATCGTCTCCCCAGCACCGAGGCTCTCGAGCAAGGATTTTTGTGCATCGGTGCCAGCCTTGCTGATGGCGGTCACCGCCATCACTGCGCTTTCGAAGATGGGTCCCGACGCCAGGCCGCGCCCGAACTCTTCAAAGATGACGACGCAATCGAGCAACGTCAGCCCCATGCCGCCGTGCTCCTCCGGCAGGCGCATGGCGAGAAGGCCCGTTTCCTTCAGCTGGGTCCAGAACTGCCCGGGAAGTCCCAGGGGGTCGTTTTCCAATTTCCTGACATCGTCGGTGGTACTCGCATCAGTACACAGGGTCTTGACCATGTCCCGGAGGGTCTTTTGCTCTTCTGTAAACTTCAGATCCATGGGGGGCGCCTCTCTTCAAACTCTATGATCTGTTGAAACTCTCTATTCGGTTGCCCATTTCAGGGCTTCCACTGATCGCCCTTGCGCGTCCAGGGGTTGTCGTCTTTGTCCTTCGGGAGGGCGACGCGGGCCGTGCAACCGGTGGCCACCTTGCCATCGACCGACACGGCCAGATGGAGATCGGCCCAGGCGCAACCCACATCATCGGTGGTCACCTGCTTTACCTGCCCGCTGAGCACCATGGTGTCCCCCGGATACACAGAGGCTTTCATCTGAAACGTGATGCGCCCGATACGCCCCTTTGGCCCTGTCCAGTCGGTGATGTAGCGTTCGAACCAAGCGGCATTGTTCGGAGTGTTGATGAAGATGTTCTTCAACCCGTTGCGCTCGACCGCAAAATCTTTGTCATGGTGCATGGGTCGCCAGTCGCGGCTCGCAAGGGCCCCCAACACGACGGTAGTCGCGGTTACATCGACGCTGAGCTCCGGCAGGTCCTGCCCTTCGCTCACCTGGTCGATCGTCAGAATGTGTATGTCAGACATCGTCATGACTCCGGCCTCGTGTACCCGAGGCAGGTATAGATATCCGTGCCGACATGGGCCCCGTGCTGGTTGGTCGTTTCCACTTCGATTACCCAGAAGCGTCCTTCGCCCACCTTGGTCTTCTTGATGTCACTGATCGACTTGATCGTTTGGCGAACCGTCAGGGTGTCCCCGATGCGCACCGGCTCGCCGAAAATGGTCTCGTTGGAAGCAACCACCGCTTCGGGCAGGTTCAGCTTTTCCTTGAGGTCGAAGTGCGCTTGAAGGGCCTTGCGATCCACGCCGGCCCCCGGCGCCCAGTAGTGCGGGCGGAACCAGACGGACAACATGGTGGGCGGAGTGATCTGCCCTCCCGTGATTTCTGCCGCCACTTCCTTGTCCCAGAAGAGTGGGTTGCCGTTTTCAACCGCCGCGCAGGTGTTGTGGACGTAGCCCATTTCGATATCGAACTCGGTCTGCTCTTCGTATTGAGGCACGCCGATCAACGCCTGTACCTCTGCTGGGATTTCGTCTGTCATGCTTCTCTCGTCGGGTTCATTCCACGGCCCCGCAGTCTTTGAGCTGCGCGATTTCGTCTGAGCTGAAACCGGCGGCCCCTAGCACTGCATCCAAATCCGTTGCACCTCGGGGCGGCACCTGATGGGTGGGCTGAACACGGTCCCCACCCGCTAGAACGGCGCTGAGCTGCTCGAAGTCTCCCTTGTCCGGGTGATGGGCCGTCGTGAAGGTCTTGCGCGCGCGCAGGTGATCATTCGCAACGACTTCCGGAATCGACAGCACCGGTGCGACACACGTGTTTTGCGCCGCGAGTAGCTCGGTCCACTCATCCCGCGTTTGGGTCAGAAACTTGGCCTTGAAGGCGGCTTTCATCTCGTCCTGCCGTGCGCGGTCATATTGGGCCTCGGAGAATTCTTCCAACCCGAGAAGGCTGCACAGGTTCCGGAAGAAATGCGGCTCGATGGCCCCCACCGAAATCGCTTTGCCGTCGCTGGTGTTGTACACGCCGTACCAGGCGTAGCCCCCGGTCAGCACGGCTTCATTGGGGCGGGTCTCCTCCCCGGTCGCCAGATACTGATCGAGATAGAGCGACATCAAGTTGAGAACCCCATCGGTCGCGGCGACGTCCAGATACGCCCCCTCGTTCGTACGGAAGCGGTTCAGCAGAGCAGCAATGATGGCCATGGCGGCATGCATCCCGCCCCCTGCGCTGTCGGCCACCGTGGCCCCCGGGATGGCGGGACGGCCCTCTTCGTCTCTGCCGCTGCAGGCGAGGAACCCACCCATCGCGAGATAGTTGATGTCGTGCCCGGCCCACTGCGATGCGGGGCCATCCTGGCCGTATCCACTGGTAGAGCAGTAGACGAGCTGAGGGTTGATCTCCTGCAGGTCCCGGTAACCCACGCCCAGGCGGTCGGCCACTCCGGGACGATAGCTTTCCATCACCGCATCCACACTCTTCGCGAGCCGGTGAACGGCCTGCCTGCCCCCATCGGACTTCAAGTCCACCCGGATCTTCTGCATGCCGCGGCCTGCGCCGTACGCATGGAACACGGGCTCGATCTGTTTCTTCCCTTTGGCGGCCACGGGGGCGACCTTGATCACCCGCATGCCGTAGTCCGCGAGAATGCGGGACGCTCGCGCCGCGGGACCCACGCTGGCGAGGTCGAGAATGGTCAGACCATTCAGGAACGACGTGGAAGCCCGCTGCGTGCCCACTTGCGTCACCCTCAGAAATTCTTCGGCAGACCGAGGTGTCGTTTCGAGATGATGTTCTTCTGCACCTCAGACGACCCGCCGCCGATCGTGTCGATGACCGTATAGGTGTAGCAATTTTCCGCGCGGCCCTTGAGCGGCGCGTCCTCGGTCCCGAGGGACAACTGAGCTCCTGGCCCCACGATGTCCATCGTGGCATTGGCCAGCCGCTTTGACAGCTCTGTCGCGTAGAGCTTGTAGCAAGAGGCCTCGATGGTGGGCGGCGTGTCATTGTACAGCGCCGCCGAGACAAATCGGACCCCCAGCAGACGCGCCACCTCACACTCGGTGGCCAGCTGGGGCCACGCGTTGCCGGATCACCGGATCATTCTTCAACGGGATGCCATCGCGCGTGGCGTGTTTGACGTAGTCGCAGAGCATCTGGACACGCTCCCGGATGGGGGAAAACGTGAACAAGGTGAAGCGTTCGAGGTCGAGCGCCGCCGCGATGTACTGAAAGCCTTTGTTGAGCTCACCGATGCGGTAGTCATCGTGCACGAACACGTCGTCGAAGAACACGCTGTTGGTCCGCTCGCGCCCCATGGTGGGCATCGCGTGGATGGTCAGGCCTGGGTCGTCCATCCGCAGCAGGAAGAGCGTGATCCCGTGATGCTTTTTCGCGTCCGGATCAGTGCGCGCCCCCACCCAGTACCAGTCGGCAAAGTGAGCGGAGGTCGTGAAGATTTTCTGGCCGTTGAGAACCCAGCCGTCTCCCTTGCGCTCTGCCTTCAACCGCATGGCAGCCGCGTCCGATCCCGCGTTGGGTTCCGAATAGCCCACGGCAAATTCGACATCCGCGTTCAGGATCTGAGGGAGGAACTCCTGCTTCAGTTTTTCTGAAGCATGGGAGATCAGGGTCTTGCCGATGATGCCGACACCCTTGCCGATCTGCGGCGCTCCGACCGACGACAACTTTTCATTGAGGAGGTATTCATAGAACCCCTCGCCATCGCCGCCGCCGTATTCCTTGGGCCAGGTGATACCCAACCAGCCCTGCTTGGCGAGCTTCTTCATGAACGCTCGGCGCTCGGGGGTGTCACAGATCTGCGCCATGTTTTCGCGCGTCAGATCCATCACGTCGATGTGACGGTTCGCCTCGAGGAACTCGCCCACCTCCCTCAAGAATTGGCGTTCTTCTTCGGAAAATTCAAAGTTCATGATGCCTCGTGCCTATGGTAGCGGGCTTACTGAATTTGTTCGGTCGCACGACAAGTCATAGGCGGCCTAATGAATATCACAAGGGGCCATCAGTCAGAGGCCTTGCCCAAGGCACCGGATTGCTCGAGCTCCTGTATTTTTTCGTCGCTGTATCCCAGGAGGTCCCGCAGAACCGCATGACTGTGCTGTCCCACCGTCGGCGCCCGCTCAGGGTTCGGTAGGGTCTGCCCCTGGAATTTTATGGGAAAGGACAGCATGTCCGCGCCGTGCTTTTCGTGCGGCATCCAGTCGAAGCGATCTTGGAACTGGGGGTCGTCGACGATGGTTTTCGGCGTATTGACGGGAGCGATCGGCGTGTTCTTCTCGATGCTGAAGTCCAGCCATTCCTGTGAGGACCGGGTCTTGAAAATGTCCCTCAGCTCGACTTGCAGCTCCCGGTTGCCTCGTGCGTGATCCGCGTACTTCGATCCCGGCCAGCGCTCGAACAAGTCCATCCGGTCCACCCCTTCGCAGAAGTTTTTCCAGAACGCCTGCTCGGACGCCATGAACAGCACGTGACCGTCTGTCGACTCGTACATCTGATAGCGCACGCCTTCTTTCATCCCGGCAGTCCCCGGGGCGCGGCGCTCATAGTCGTCGGCCTTGTTCCCGGTGACTTCGCTTTCAGGGCGGTCGTACGCTTTCCAGGATTCACTGCGGTACCAGTCGAAGGCCGCCGCCGCATCACTCTGTCCCAGCTCCAGCATGCACCCTTCGCCTGTCTCCCGCGCCTGGATCACACCGGACAGAATCCCCAGCGCCCCAATGATCGGCGCGGCGTTGATGCCAATGGACACATGCTCCGGAATGAAACAGAAACCGTCCTCATCGTAGGCCGGGGTCACCACGCCTGCCCACGTGTCGAAGGCAATGCCGTGAGCGGGCATGTTCTGATAGGGGCCAGTCATGCCATAACCGGACAGAGTACAGAACACGATTTTCGGATTGACGGCTTTCAGGTCGTCAAAGCCCAAGCCCAATCGGGCAAGGGCGCCGGGCCGCATGGCTTCCACCACGACATCCGCGTCCTTCACCAGATCGCGGTAAACCTGTTTCCCTTCCTCCGTGCGCAGGTCGAGGGTGATGCTCTTTTTTCCCCTGTTCAGGTGGTAGTGCATCAACGAGGTGCCCTCGATGATCGGCCAGGTCATTTGCCGGATATAGTCACCGGCAGGCGCTTCCACCTTGATCACTTCCGCACCCATGTCGACGAAAGGCGTGGTGATCGCTGCCGGTCCTAGCAACGAACTTTCGATGACCTTGAGGCCGCTGAGTGGCCCTCTACGTTGCTCGCTCATATCTGACTCCATGCCGTGTCACGTTCGGCCAAGCGGACGAGGCCCGCTTCAACCCTCGATAATGCCGGCGGCAAGATAGCTCTCAAATTCTTCATGTGACAAGCCGACGAGGTTTGAAAACACCTCCCGGTTGTCGCACCCGATCGGCCTGCCGGTGTCCCTGGTTTTTCCGGGGGTTCCGCTCAGCCCGAGACCAAGGCCCGGTGCTTTCACCGTCCCTTTGACCCGGTGAGGAATGTCTTCGAAATAGCCCCGCGTCCGCAGATGCGCATCCCGAAGCATCTGGTCTTCCACGTCCTGCACCACCCCGCACGCAACGCCCGCCTCTTGCAACCGTTTCATCACAGCGTGAGCGTCCTTGTCCCGAGTCCAGTCCGCGATGCGCGCGTCCAGCTCGCTCCGATGCTGAAGGCGACCGGCCCGGTCTGCGAAACGCGGGTCGGCGAGCCAGCCCGGCTCGTCGATCACCTGGCACAGCCGCTGCCACTCTTGCTCGCCGCCCACGGAGATCACGCACCAGCGGTCATCGCCCCGGCACGGGTAGCACCCTTGAGGGACCCGGAGGAGCGATCCGTTGCCGCGTTTCTCGGGTACGTCCCCATTGGCGAAGACCTCCATCAACACATGCCCGAACGAGGCGATGCTGGCCTCCAGCTGCGACAGGTTGATCCGCTGCCCCTCGCCGGTCTTGCGGCGATGTTCGAGAGCACACAGGACCGCAAACAAGCCGTGCAGTGCCGAAGCCGGATCGGGATAGGCGAACTGCGTCATGGTGCATTCACGGTGCGCAAAACCGGACAGGGTGGACAGCCCTGAAAGGGTTTCGATATTCGACCCCCAGGAAATGAAGCTCTTGTCCGGTCCACTGTCCCCAAACCCGGTGCTGGAAAACAGCACCAGGTCGGGCTTGATGGTGCTCAGCACGTCAAACCCGAGGCCGAGTTTTTCGAGAACCCCCGTGCTGTGATTGTCGATCACCACGTCACATTCGGCGATGAGGCGGCGAGCAAGCTCCACGGCTTCCGGCTTCGTGAGGTCCAGCGAGACGAAACGTTTGCCCGCGTTCCAGTCTGTGAACCAAGGTGAGATCTGGGTCTGAATGCCCTCTTCCGGATGCTTTGGATGTACATACATCCGGGTCACATCAGGGTGGTTCCGGGATTCCACTTTGATCACATCCGCCCCGGCGTGCGCCATCAGACGACCGATCCAGGGGCCTGCCATTCCGGCGGTGAGCTCCAACACGCGCAGCCCCTGCAAGGCGGCCGCGCCCTGCTCCTCAAAGGACGGGAGCGACGATGGAATCGGTTCGGGCAGGTCCCGAAGGATCTCCTCGTTCGCGCCAATCGCCGGCGCCGGGTGCCTTAGCCGCCAAGGTGTCTCGGACAACCGGTACGGCGCGCCGGGATAGGTAAGCCTTCCCTCTTTGTCATGGTCCGCAGTGGCATAGAAGCCGCGCGCCTTCAGATGGGGATCGCGGGTCACGGAAAGGGCATCACGGAGGGGCGTCACGGCCAGGTGCCTCTGCTGGCCTTCCCGGTAGAAGTCCTCCACGCGCAGAGTGCGCGTCATCGCACCAATGTAGATATCCAGGAGCTCCCGGTACGGCTGCCGGTTGGACGATGGTCCCTCGAACATGGGGTCGAGAATTTCCTCGTTGCCGGTCACTTCGTTCACCCAGCGCGCCAACGCTTGCCAGTGCAGGGGGCGGTTGATCATCAGGTACGCGCTCCCATCGAGGCACGGATAAGTCCCCGACGGAACGGAGGAAAAAAGCCCCGTCCCAAAGCGCTTGGAAACGATGCCGTCATCCAGCCATTTGCCCACACCGCAAATGCTGGTGACGGCGAGCATCGCTTCCTGGACCGAGATATCGACGCACTGCCCTCGGCCGGACTGCGCAGCGTGATGTAAGGCCATCAGACTGCTGCTGGCTGCAAGGGTGGAAGCCATCATGTAGCTCTGCGACCCCGCCAGCGTGACCGGTGGATCCTCTTCGTACCCCGTCGCAACCATCGCTCCGCCCATCGCCCCGGCAACGACATCGGCCGTCCGGAAGTGGCTGTGCGGGCCGGTCTGCCCGAATCCCGAAATCGAGGTCATGACGAGCGCGGGGTTCAGAGCTCTCAGGGCGTCGTATCCGAGACCCAGCTCGGCCATCCGCCCGGGCGGCAGGGTCTCGATCACCAGGTCCACCGTCGGGATCAACCGCAGCAAGCTGTCCCGGCCCTCCGGCGTTTCCAGATCGAGGGTGACGCTCTTCTTGTTGGTGTTGGTATAGAGGAAGAAGAGACCCGTTTCCGGATGGGGCGCTCCACGCCAGAACGGTGGGATCAGACGGATCGCATCCCCGCCGGGGCGTTCGATCTTGATGACCTCCGCGCCCATGTCGGCAAAGAGCTTGCCGCAATAGACCCCTTTTTCATCGGCGATCTCGAGGACGCGTCGCCCGGACAGGGGGCCGAGGGGTTCCGCCATTACTTGGGTGGCCGGAAATCGGTCAGCTTCTTTCCAGTCCAGCTCTTAAATGCCCGGCGGAAGTTACTGACACTGGCATAGCCCAACAGGAACCCGATTTCCTTGGGCGTCAGGGTGGTGTGCTCGAGGTACTGGATGGCGAGCTCCTTGCGGGTGTCGTCCAGGATTTGCTGGTACTTCAAGTCTTCTTTGGCCAACCGCCTGCGAAGGGTTCGGGACCCCATTTTCATCTTCTTGGCCATCCCCTCCAGGCTGGGGAACTCCCCGGGGTTCTTGACCAGAGTCGCCCGGATCTGCTGGAGAAGCATCGTGCCGTCCGACATCTTGCTGGCAAGGAGCTCGCACTGTCGTTCACACAGCTTGAACACCTCTTCATTTGCCAGGCTGATTGGATCGTTCAGGTGATCGACATCAAAGAAGATCAGATTTCGGGGCTGGTTGAACGAAACAGGACAATTGAACCGGCGGTCATAGACGGTCATGTCGTCCGGCGGGTCATAGGTCAGTTGCATTTCGAGGATGGGAAAGGGCCTGTTCGTAAGACATGTGGCCAGCTCGATTGTCCGAGAAACAAACTCCTCCACGGCAAAGGGCAATAGCTCTCCCAGAACGAGGGTGTCCTCGATCTCCGACACCCAGGTGTCCCCCGACACAGTGTTCGTCCTTGCAATGATGCCTTCATTGAGAGAGCTGTACTTGCTCCAGATCTCCCGGGCCTGGGACATGGTCGAGCTGGACAGCACCGCATACCCCAGCACTCCAAAGTCGCTGATCTTGAATTCCGCGCCGAGGGAGATGCCGATATGAGGGTCGTCGGTGAGCCGGATCATGTTGGAGATGATGTCTCTCCACTGCCCGGGCTCGGGACGAAAGAAGTCGACGTTCACGTCCTCGACCGTCAGGCCGCTGCCGGCTAGAACCTGCTCCGCGTCGAATCCGCGCGCTTCCATGCGAGCCAGATGAAACAGGAGATTGTTCGAGGTCTTCAGGTCACCCAAAGGCATGAAAGCATCCGCTTCTTATGATTTGCCAACTCTCGTGTCAGAGTGCTCGTTTGCATTAGCTCGACACGAAGAAACAGACAAAAAGGCGACCCCTAAATGACGATTGAACTTCAGGAAACATTCGAGGTGGCGGCTCCGGTCGAAGAAGTGTGGGCATTCATGATGGACCCCGAAAAGGTCGCCGTTTGTCTCCCTGGCGCCACCCTCACCGAGGTCTTGGATGAGGATTCCTTCCTGGGCTCCATCAAGGTCAAAATCGGCGCGATCGTCGCCCGATATCAAGGCAAACTGTCCTACACCAAGAGGGACAAGGACACCCTGACGACGGAGATGCTGGCCGAAGCCAAGGAAAAGGGCGGCGGCACCCTCAACGGGACCATCTCGATTGTGCTCTCCTCCCTGCCGGACGGGAGAACGGAAGCCAAGTGTGGGGCCTCCGTGAACCTGACCGGACGCATTGCTCAGGTTGGTGGTGGGATGATCGAAGGAGTGTCCGCCGAGATGATCAAAAAATTCGTGGCCAACGTAAAGATGCAGCTGGAAACACCCGCCGGCGAAGGCGAAGCACTGGCCCCTCCGGCAGAGGATTCCATCAACATCCTCGCCGTGGTGTTTACCGTAATCTGGAAGTCCATCGTCAACTTCTTCAAGCGCCTCTTCGGCCGCGCCTGAGCCGGCGAGAAACTAAAGCCCCTCGCCCTCTTGGGTCCACCCGGCAGTCGGTGGCACCAAGTAGCACATGGTGAGCTTGCGGGACTGGAATCTCCAGACTCCTTCTTCCCGAACGTAGGCGTCGTCGTAGTAGCCGGAGCCCATCAGGCTTTGTCCGTCACGGGTGCAGCGTAGATCCAGGTAACAGGTGCCGGTGGCGGTGTCCCCGCTCAGCTCGATCACGTGATTGTGGACGAAGGGATGCAGCATCATTTCGCCGCCAACCTTGTCGCTGTAGATGGCACGGAGCGCGTCCCGTCCCTCGATCACCGTGCCCTCTCCCATGTCCATCACCCCGTCCCGGGCAAAGAGGTCCGCGGCCTTCAAGGGTTCTTCTTGCCAGACATGGTGGGCGTAGCGGTTTGCCAGGTCGCGAATCGCTTCGCGGTCTTCCAGCTGGCGAAGCCGGTCGGTGGAATCCGTCATGCGTCCTCACTTTGCGGCAACGCCTCCGCCACCAGCTCGGCGATGTCGAACACCTTGCGCTCTGGCCCTTCTTTGCTGGCGCTGGACGTCAGCATCAAGAGGCAGAAGGGGCAGGATGTGGCGACCTTGTCGGCACCCGTCTCGAGCACCTCGAGCATACGCACATCGCTGACTCGCTTGGTGCCAGGCTGCTCGCCCCAGTAGTTGCCACCTCCGGCGCCGCAGCAGAAGCTTTCCTTCTTGTTTCGCGGCATCTCGATGAGCGTTCCGACCGAAGACACCACGGACCGGCCTTCGTCCACGATGTCGTTGTGGCGCGCCAGGTAACAGGGGTCGTGGAAGGTAATGGTCTGCTCGGGCTTCCGCTCCACCTTCAAGCGGCCGTCTCGGATCAGTTGATCGATCAGAACGGCATGGGGAATGGTCTGCCAATCTGCGCCGAGCTCCGGGTAGTAGCGGTCGAAACTGTTGAAGCAGTGCGCGCACATGGTGATGACTTTCTGCACGCTCATGCTCTGAAAATCTTCGATGTTCGCCTCAGCCATTTCGACGAACTGCATCTCGTTACCCATCACTTTGGCGGGGTCCCCGGTGCAGCGAGCCTCTTCCAGAATGCCGTAGGATACCCCTGCGGTGTCCAGGATCCGAACCATCGCGCGGGCGATCTCCTGAGCGCGTTCCTCATACGTGACCGAGCAGCCGATCCACAGCAGATACTCCGTCTTGCCCGCTTCGAAGAACGGCACATCGAGACCCGCCCGCCAGTCCTCGGGACTGGCCGCGGTACCGACAAAGGGGTGCTCGCGCGATTCCAGGTTACGGTTCGCCGCCGCCATGTTCTCGGGCATTTCGGAACGGTCCATCACGAAGTGGCGGCGGAACTCCAGGATCGTCTCGGCGGGGTTGTTGCTGACCGGGACACACCTCCACGCAGGCCGCGCAGGTGGTGCAGTTGAACATGGCGTCCTTGCCGAGCACATCGATCAGAGAGGCGTCATCGAGCTTGTCCTCCTGGAGGTACTCGGCACAGATGGCCATCACCTTTTTCGGGGACAGGTCCTTGCCGGTCTGGGTGGCGGGGCATACGTCGTGACAACGCCCGCACCACAGGCACGCCGCGGCATCGAGAAGGTATTTCTGGCTCAAGTCTGCCAGTTTCGCCGCCCCGAAGGCCGGCTCCTCCGCATCGTCATCGTCCTCGTCCAGATCAAAATCAATGGGAGGCAGGTTCATGCCCGGGCGGGGGTTCGCTAGCGCGCTATTGGCCGGCCCCAGCAACATGTGCGAGAGGGCCGTGAAGGGGATGAGGGCGATGAACGCCACCCCTAGCAAGCCGTGCAGCCACCACAGCAGGTGGAAGCCGGTGGTGGCCCCATCGGCTCCAAGCGTCCCCGCGAGAAGCACGGCCAGGGCCTCGCCCATGAATTCTCCGCCGCCGGGCTTCGGCTCAAACCCGAGGCGCATGCTTTCGGCAGCGAAACCGGTCACCACCATCACCAGCAGGAACAACTCCATCCGCTTGAAGCCGCGACGCGCCTTGTACGCACTGAGCCGCTCCGGGGGAACGAGCCGTCTCACGAGGAAGAACAGGGCACCCAGGAAGAGCGCGATCCCAGCGATTTCCCGGCCGAGCTCCATGAACCAGTGGCCGAACCAGCCGTCGTAGACGGGAATGCCGACCCACGTAGCCGGCAACAACGCGTGGCCGACGATGAGCACGAGCGATCCGAAATACATCAGCCCGTGGGCCACCCCTGCCACCGGTTTGTCCTTCAGGCGGGACGTCAGAAAACCGCGGGACACGAACGCCCTTGGGTTCAATTTCTCGAGCACGCTCTTGCGCGTCAGGGGTGTATCGAAGAAGGCTTTGCCCTGGCGAATCTTGTGCCAGTGGGCGCGCAGCCCAAAGACGAGGCACGCCAGCGCGCCTGCCAGCAAAACCGCCAGCACGACGTAGTTGATGACAGGTATCGACTGCATGTCTTTTCGCTGTGCCTAGATGGTCTAGTGGATGTCTAGCGTTTCAGAATGGCCGCTGTGGCGTTGCCGCCGAGACCTAGCGTTTGCGCCAGGCCCACTTTGGCGTCCGGCACCTGGTGGCCGCCCGATTGCCCCCGCAGCTGCCAGGTGAGCTCGGCAATCTGGAAGACACCCATCGCCGTGGTTGCCTCTCCGAAGGAGACGAACCCGCCGGACGGGTTGATCGGCATGCTACCGGTCGGGGCGGTTTCGCCCGCTTCGAGCAGGCTTTCGGACTGCCCCGGTTCACACAGGCCCCACTCTTCGGGGAAGGCGAGCTCGTAGTAGCAAGTGTTGTCCTGAAGCTCGGTGAAGCTGATGTCCTTCGGCCCGACCCCGGCTTTTTCGAACGCCTGCTTGACCGCATTCTGTGCTTCGGTGTGCAGGCTGGGCGTCGTGGGGATGGGATCGGCCAGACCGCGCGGCAGGGCATCATCGAAGGTCATGGTCGCCACCGCGCTGCTCGCCACCGTAATAGGCTGGGTGGTGAACTGACGTGCGGTTTCTTTGGTGCAGATAATCGCGGCCGCGGCTCCGTTGGACACTGGGCAGATCTCAAACAGCCGCAGAGGATCGCTCACATAGGGGGACGCCAACACGTCCTCAATCGTTACTTCCTTCTGGAAGCGAGCATGAGGATTGGAGACCGAGCACTTGCGCGCCTTCACGGCGACCTTGGCCATCTGCTCTTCGGTGGTCCCATGGTCGTGCATGCGGCGACGGGCCAGGGTGGACCAAAAAGACGGCCCCGGCATACCGATCAGTCGCTGGCGCAAGAACTCCGGGTCATTGGGATCCTCGAGACCGGAGGTCTGGATCATGCCCTTGGGCATCACCTCGCCGCCCACCACCAGCATCATGTCGTAGATGCCACCGGCGACCATGGAATAGCCGACGTTGAAGGCGTTCCCGCCCGCGGCACAGCCCGCGGACAGGTTGTACACCGGAATGCCCGTGGACCCGAGGTCCTCGACTACGTCGTTTCCGTTGAGGCCCCAGCCCTTGCCGCCCGAAAAGCGGGAGCTCGCGGCAGATATCGCTTCGATTTGTTTCCAGGACACGCCCGCGTCTTCGAGGGCCGCATCCACGGCATGACGACACAGCTCGGTGACGGATTTGTGAGCCACGACCCCGTCTCCGGTCTTGCCGAAGCGGTGCATGCCCACACCCAGTACAACTACTTCCTTCATGTTGTTTTCCTCGTCGGCCTCAGAGCTGTTTGAACTTCCAAGAGGTGAACGCTTTGTCGTCCTCGTGAAAAAGCGTGTCGATCACCAACTCGACGTCAGCACCGACTTTCATGTCTTCGGGCTTTCCCACCATCTGCCCGATGAGGCGTAGACCGCATTCCATATCCACCACGCCCACGGCGTAGGGAACGAACGGCTCGTCATACGTATGCGGCGGCGGCGGCGGGAAGTTCGCTACGGAATAACTCCACAGCGTCCCCTTGCCACCGAAGGCGCGGTCTTCGATTTCGGACTTCGTGCAGTCCGGATTGTGACAGACCTGCACTTTGGGGAAGTAAGGGGTCCCGCAAGTGGCGCACTTGGAGCCGAGCACTTTGGCGCCACCATCTTCGGTAAAAAAACCCTCCAGGGTAGGAACGCGTTCTTCAGCCATCCGTTATTTCCTTACGCCTTCGCGGCTTTGATCAGCTCCGGCAGGACTTCAATACAGTCCGCGACGATTCCGTACCGCGCGTAGCGGTAAATGGAGGCATCGGGGTCCGAGTTGACTGCCACGATTGTTTTTGCGGCCGAACATCCGGCCATGTGCTGGCTGGCACCGGAAATACCGATGGCCATGTAGAGGCCTGGGCGCGTGATCTTGCCGGTGGAGCCCACCTGGAGGGAGGAGTCCACCCATCCGTCATCCACGATGGCGCGTGAAGCTCCCGCAAGCCCGTTCAGGGCTGCGGCCAGTTCCTTCACCATCTCGTAATTCTCTACCGTCCCGAGACCGCGCCCACCGGAGACGATCACGTCCGCGTCCTCGAGGCGTGGCCCTTCCGCCTTGGCGGCGGTGGTCACCTGGAAACGCTCCTGGACACCCGCCACATCGACCGAGATGGCTCGGGTGTCGGGAGTGGTCGACGTCTCCGCCGGGCTAGCCACGATGGATGTGGTGATGAGGGAGACCACATTCACGGGAGCGCCCAACTCATAGACCACATGGGTATCGCCGCCGTACGCGGTCGCGGTGACGTGAAGGGCACCGTCGTTATCGCTGACGTCAAAGGCGTTCATCACCACGGGTACACCCAGGCGGCCCGCTAGGCGCGGCGCAATGAGACGGGCCTCAAGGGTCTGGTTGAACAGGATCGTTGTCGGGGATGTCTGTGCGCAGTACTCGGCAAGCGCAGAGACGAGAGCGTCCGGGCCAAGCTCCTCACCAGCAATCACATCCACCGAGGTGACGCCGTAGGTTCCTGCGAGGGCCTGGGCCTCTTCCGCCACGCCACCCACGACCACCCAGTTCAACGCACTTCCACGTTCAGCACTCAGCTTTAGAGCCAGTGTCAGTGCTTCCTCGGTTCCGCCTTCGAGGGCATTGCCCCATGTGCACAAAGCAACGGTCATCGCGTTTGCCTTCTTCCTTTGAGACGCTCTTGTCAAACAGACTCTAGTGGGCCATCCCTAATGCGTCTCCATCAAATTCGGCCCTTCGTAGCGCATTTCCGGACGCCCCAGAGACGCATCTTGCTACCGACCTACGCGCGATGCAGCGCGTCGACGGTTTCCGCCACCCAGGCTTCGTCCTTGCGAAGATCGGCTGAGAGGTCGAGGAGGATGGTCGAGAAGACGCCGGAGCAGCGCTCCTTCAGTTTGTCCGCCAGCTCGTCACAGGTGCCGACGATGGCCCATTCCTCGAGCATCTCGTCGCTGATCTGGGCCGGCATCTCCTTCCACTTGCCCTCGCGGGACAAGCGGTGCAGCTCGTGGCCGACGTCGAGCCAGCCGTGGAACTCGAGCACGGAATGGTAGGTCCGGGTGGAGGCGTAAAACGCGATGTGCTGCTTCAACGCGCGCCGCGCTGCAGCCACGCCCTCCTCGTCCCGGGCGATCGCGAGGAAGGGTGCGCCGATCAGGTCGAACTCGGACGGATCGCGCCCCGCCTTGGCGGCCCCTGCGGCGATGGCCGGCAGCACGACCTCGCGCGCGTACTTGAAGGTGGCGATCGGGTGCAGGCGAAGACCGTCGCACAGCTCGCCGGCCAACCGCGACATGTACGGATTGACGGCGGCCAGGTGGATCGGAACGTGCGGATGGTCGATGGGGCCCGGATTGAAGAACGGGCTCATCAAGCTGAACTGGTAATGCTCGCCCTCGAAGTCCGGCTTGCCGCCGTTCTGGAAGCTCTCGAACATCGCCTTGAGGCACCGCACGTAGTCACGCATCCGCGGACCGGGAGGGCCCGACCAAGTCGCCGCGTAGCGCCGCTCGACGTGGCCCTTCACCTGCGTGCCGAGGCCCAGCTGGAAGCGGCCACCCGAGAGCTGCTGCAGGTCCCATGCGAGTTGGGCGGTCACCATCGGGCTACGCGGGAACGCGATCGCCACGTTGGTGCCTAGCGTGATGTTCCGGGTGTGCTCGGCGGCCACGATCAGGGGCAGGAAGGGGTCGTGCCCTGCCTCCGGCGCGGTGAGGCCATCGAAACCGAGGTCCTCACACCAGCGTGCGGCGGCGGCGATCGTGCCGATGTCGGACTTCGCCTGCCCATCGCCCGCGTACTGATCCGTGTCGGGTCCCAAGATCACGGTTTCGACTCGAAATGCCATGCGCCTGTCTAATGTGCATGGAACTAAGGGGCAAGACTGCGCGTTTGACGGACCCAATGAACTGGAACATGTTCTAGTTCGTATGACTGAATGGGATAAATCGGTCGACTTTCTGGTGGTAGGTAGCGGGGCAGCCGGGATGGGCGCCGCCGTTCGCGCACACGACCTCGGCCTGAAAGTCTTGATGGTAGAGAAGACCGACCTCTTCGGAGGAAACACGGCGATGTCCGGTGGGGTGGTCTGGGTACCCAACAACCCGGGGATGAAGAAAAAGTCGGTCCCCGATTCGGATGAAGAGGGACTCACCTATCTGAAGCACATCACCAACGGTGAAATCGCCGAAGAGCGGCTGCAGAGCTACATAGACGAAAGCAAGCGTGTGCTCGCCTATCTGCATGAGCACACCCACGTTCACTACACGGCCCTCGAGAAATACACCGACTACTATCCAGAGGCGCCCGGAGGCAAGGAAGGCGGACGCTCGATGGATCCCACGCCTCTCGACGGCGCAAAGCTCCGCGAGAGCTTGATGACGATCCGCCCCGATGCATCCTCAGGCGAGAGTCCTCGGCAAGTTCGGCATCACCGCGCGCGAAGCACACGCCGCGCTCGGCCTCGGCTTCGTATCGATGATGTTCATGGCTTGGAACTTGTTGCGCTACTGGTTGCGGCACTTCAAACGCAAGAAGTGGGGTCGCGACACCAGGCTCGTTGCTGGAAACGCGCTGATCGGCCGGCTGTTTCTGTCGCTCAAGGAACGCGGCGTCGAAGCGTGGGCAAACGCGCCCGTGCAATCGCTGGTGTTCGAAGGCGATCGCGTGGTCGGCGCCGTTGTCGAGAAGGACGGACAATCCTTGCGGATCCAAGCCAAAGAGGGAGTGCTGCTCGGGGCTGGCGGATTCTCGAAGAATGCGGAAATGCGTGAGAAATATCAGCGCAAACCGATCACCACGGAGTGGACGGCCGGCAGCCCTGGCAACACGGGCGACGCGATCTTGATGGGGATGGACGCGGGCGCAGATGTTTCGCTCATGGACGAGGCGTGGTGGACGCCAACGTCCCGGGTCCCCCGATACGATCCGGCGTGGGTTCTCGTCGTCGAGAAGAGCTTGCCACACGGCCTGTTCGTGAACCTAAACGGACAACGCTTCACCAACGAGGCGGCGCCCTATGTGGACGTGGTGCTCGGCATGTACGACGACGCGAGCAAGAATGCCGGCGCGGACTCGCGATGGTTTCATGTCTTCGACGCCGTATACCGCCAGATGTCGATCGCGGGACCGCTTGCGCCCGGCAAGATGATGCCCGACAGTGCCGTTCCGCGGAGGTTCCGCGACGGTGGCTACATCTATCGCGGAGAGACACTGGAGGACCTTGCCGGGCAACTCAGCTTGCCGGCCCCCGCGTTGCAAGAAACGCTCGACCGCTTCAACGCGAACGCCGTCAAAGGCGAAGATCCCGATTTCAATCGGGGCTGGAGCGCGCAAGATCGCTACTACGGCCATCCCGAGCGTCAAGCCCAACTGTGCGCTCGGCTCGGTATCCAAACCGCCGTTCTATGCGGTCGAGATCTTTCCCGGCGACCTTGGCACCAAAGGTGGATTGGTCACCGACCTACATAGCCGGGTGCTTCGCACAGGAGGAGCCGGCGTGATCGAAGGGCCTCTACGCAGCAGGCAACACCGCCGCATCCCTCATGGGGCGCACCTATCCAGGCGCCGGCGGAACCATCGGCCCAGCGCTGGTAGCTGGCTTCTTGGCCGCAGAGACCGCCGCGGCAACCACCGAGTCTGCAGCGGAAGCAGCGCAGTAGCGATTTGCAGCGCGTTCCGGTCCCTCAGTTGAGATCCGTGGGCCAATCTTTGCTGACGCTGGTCTGCCAGTTAGGGCGCGCGCTTCTCAAAATAGGCCGTGCCGCCTTCGACCGCGTCGGGCTGCTTCATGGTGTGGTGAAGAGCCTTGGTCTCGAGCTCGATGAAATCTTGCAGGGCCATGTGTTGGGCCTTCCACATCAGGCGCTTGTGCAAGCCCATGGTCAGCGGCGAACAGTGGACCGCCATGTCACGGGCAATCTCGAGCGCCGTTTCGAGCACCTGGTCGGCAGGAACCACCCGGGTCGCCAGGCCCCACTCGAGAGCCTCAGTGCCCGAGATCCGATTGGCGCGCACGATCAACTCGAAGGCTTTCTCAAGCCCCACTAGCCGGGGCAACACATGCTCCACCGCAAAATCGACCAACACGCCTCGACGATTCTGCAGGAATCCATACTTACCCTCTTGCGCAAACACCCGCATGTCACATTGCACCGCAATCCCCAGGCCCACGCCAACCGCGTGTCCGTTGCAGGCAGCAATCACCGGTTTGCGAACATCCCAGGCCTGGAAACTCAGGGGACAAGAAGAGAAGTCCATGTCGAGCTTGTTGCCGTCGAACGTGTCACCGCCCGCGCTCATATCCATGCCCGCACAGAACGCCCTACCCGAGCCTGTAACGACCACGACACGGACATCGTCATCTTCATCGCAACGTTTGTAGAGCTCGCCGAGGCCGTCGAGCATGCCCGGCGAGAGCGCGTTCATGTGGTCTGGGCGATCGAAGCGTATGAGGCCTACGCCGTCTTTCAGATCGAATCCAATATCGTCAGTCATGCCCCCGGTGTATCACGGGGGCTCATCTTGGTCGGTTGAGCGGAGCTTCGGCGCGTTCCGAAAGGTCGCCTGAACCTCCTCGCCGTTCAGAACCCAGTGGAAGAGTGCGGAAGGAAGCAACAGGGAGAGCTTCCCGCCGAGTAGGCGTATGACGTCGGCGACTTTGACGACCAGGTGGTTGGTTAGAAACCAGTTGTCGGGCACGAGGATCACCTTGCCGCGATCGAGCTGCTTCATGGCGCGAGCGACGATCCGCTTCGGGTCCATCGAGATGCCGAGCATCTTGACAATCCTACGGCTAGTCGCGGACATCTTTGCTGCGTAGCTTTCCGAACCTTCGATGGCGTTCACGTGCGCCGAGCCGACTCGGACGTTGAACTTTCGATACTCGACCCAGAGGCTCTCGCAGAAGATCCGAAGCGCGGCCTTGGTGCCCTGGAAGACGGCATCGATGTCGACCGGCGAAAGGGAGTTGAGGGTGTTGACGTGGACGATGGCGCCGCGCCGCCGCTCTACCATCTGGGCGCCGTAGTGATGCGTGAGCTCTACGGGCATCTCGTAGTTCATGCGGAGCATGTTGCGCTTGTCTTCCATCGGCATCAGGTGGAAGTAGTTCACCTTGTGGAGGTTCGCGTTCACCACCAGGTAACCGATCTCCAGATCCCGGGTCGCCTCGACGAGCTCGTCGACAGCTCCCTCCCTCAGGAGGTCTAGTGGGATGGTGCGGGTTTCGACACCGTTCGCTTTTCGTATTTCCTCCGCAATAGCGTCGAGCAGTTCTCCGCGCCTCGCAACCATCGCAACGTTCATACCCTTGGCGCCTAGCTGCCGCGCGAACTGCTCACCGACCGTCACGCTCGCGCCCACGATCAGCGCCCAGGCGCCGTACTGATCTCGGTAGTTCATCAGCGCAGGTTGTAAGGGCCCAGTCGTCAGTTGCAACGCTGGTGACCAATGTTTGTGTTCGAGAATCTCGTATTCCGCGTAATAGGCGGAAAAATCCGGGTCGGCCTAGCGAGTGGCGCAGCCTCGTGTCAGCTCGACCGAACCTCGGTACCGAAGAGCAGGTCCATGGTCGGGCTGACCGAGGAGTAGTTCTTTGCGTTCATGCCAACGTGATGTTTCTGATGGCGCTCGGTCAGGTAGTTGATGGGGGCGAACGGGAAGGCTGGAAGCTTGAGTCCAGAGTGGATCACGACGTTCAGCATCGAGTACACGAAGAACGCCCAACCGAACGAATAGATGCTCACCGGTCCGGCGATCGCGGTGACGATCCCGGCACATATCCACACCAGCGACAGTCCCAAGGTTGTCTCGATCGGATGAAGGTAGAGGCTGTCTGCCGCGGACGGCGTCTTGACCACGTGGTGAACCGCATGGACGGACCGCAGCACTTTCCACTCGTGAAAAGGGTAGCGGTGGACCAGGTAGTAGAAGAAATCATACAGCCCTAGTATCGCCAAGCCCTCCCAGGCGATACGGGTCAGCGCGGTCGGGGCTTCGGTGAATAGGTACGGATACAGCCCGTAGGTCAAAGCGGTGATCAAGCCGATCGACAGGACCGCGTTGAGGATCCACCTCTGACGAAAATCGGAAGCACCGGAAGGACGGGTTTTGGGGTCGCGGAGCTGGCGGTTCTCGCTCGCGGGGGACCTGTAGAACGTCGTCAGAGCCGTCATGACGACGCCTGCCGCCACGATGCTGCCGGCGATCATTGCAAAAAGTAACATGTCGCTATTCTCCTATTCGAAAGCGGCGGTTACGCCCTATCGCGTTGCGCCTGCACTCGATGGATACCATGTTCGGCCGCGAGCCATCCACATAGATAAGCTCCCGTGAATATTCTGTTTTTCGGAATCTCAGCCGAGCGCGTTAACTGCGCCGCTGTGTGGCGAATTTCGGCCACAAGGATGAAGACGCGACTACTCCGGGAGCCCCAAAATGGTGACGGCGGAGACCGACCCCGGCCCTCCGAGGTTGTGCGCGAGCCCTAGGCGCGCGTTCTTCACTTGAGCCCCTTCCGCACGGCCCTGGATCTGCTTGGTGACTTCGCAAAGCATGCGGCAACCGGTGGCGCCGACCGGATGGCCGAAGCACTTCAGGCCACCGCTTGGGTTGACCGCGATCTTGCCGTCGACGTCCGTGTGACCGTCCCGCACGAACTTCGCGGCCTCGCCTCGCTCGCACAACCCGAGGTCCTGGATGTTGAGGAGCTCGGTGATCGTGAAGCAATCGTGCACCTCAGCAAGGTCGAGCTCCTCGGCGGGGTTCTTGATGCCCGCCATCTCGTACGCCTGCCTCGCCGTTTCCTCCGTCGCTGGGAAGCCCAGCCAGTCGAAGGCTTCCCGATACATCGGCAGAAACGCGTGCATCGTCAGCACGCTGGCCTTGGTGAGCGCGTAATCATGCTTGTGCTTGCTCTTCCTGGCGATCTCAGGCCGGGTGATCACCAGCGCGGCCGCCCCGTCCGACATGCCGCAGGCGTCGAAGCGTCCGAGCGGCCAGGCGATCATCGGCGCGTCGAGCGCCGTCTCCAGGGTGATGGGTTGCCGAAAGTGGGCCTTGGGGTGAAGGGCGCCGTTCTTGTGGTTCTTGACGGCTACGTGAGCCAGATCCTCTCGAGTCCAACCGTGCTCATGGAAGGATCGCGTCGCCGCCAGGGCGAACATACCGGGAGCGCTCGAGCCGCGCAGCACCGGGTGCCCCTGGTCCACGGGCAGGCCGGAGCCGCCGACGTCCGTGAGCTTCTCGACTCCGCAAGCGAGCACCACGTCGTAGGCTCCGGATGCGACCGCAAAGCAGGCGTTGCGGAAGGCATCCATGCCTGAGGCACAAAAGTTCTCCACGCGCGTGGTCGGCTTTCCGAAAAGCTTGAGGGGTTCGGCGGCGACACCGCCGCTCAGGCCCGTGAAGTCATACAGATTGCCGACCCAGGTCGCTTCGATGTCGTCCGGGGTGACTCCGGCGTCCTCCATCGCCTCGAACGCGGCGTCGACGATGAGGTCTTCGGCGTCCTTTTCCCAGAGCTCACCGAATTTGGTGCAGCCAACGCCTATGATGGCTGTCTTGTCCTTCATGCTTCCCATGGGATTCTCCTAGCAACCCGGCACGGGCCGGCACTTCCAGTAGTAGTTGTGGAAGCTCGACCCTTCGTGCAATCGACGGAAGGTGAGCTCGGCGGACATGCCGATTTTGACGTCCTGCGGGTCGCCGTCGGTCATCGAGAGGAAGACGCGGCCTCCACCCTCGAGGTCCAGCACCAATCGAGGCACAGGCGTGTTGACATACCGGCCATCCTCGAGATGGTCGAGTGTGAAGGTGTAGACGGTACCGGTTCGGGCCAGCTTGATCTCGTCGATCTGATCCTTGGTCCCGCACTCGCCGCACACCCGGGGAATGGGGTAGCTCACGGTGCCGCACTTGGTGCACCGGCCGCCGTGGAAGTTCAGCACGATGTTGCTGTCACGCCAGTACGTGACAGCCGAACCGCGGGGATCAACCTCGTCGCGCTTCATGAGCTTGCGGAAGCCGGCGTACGCGGTGTAGTTGGGCAGGTCCCTCTTTTGGGAAAGATGGCCCGCCAGCCCCTTGCGACCGGCCGCGGGAGCGAAGTCCTCTTCGAGCTCCACCAGAAACGCATCTGCGCCGTCGCCATTGTTGACCACCAACAGGGTGTCGCCCACCTTGGCCTGCTCCAATGCCCCCGCCAACATCATGAGGACGAGGGGTGCCCCCGGGTTGCCAACCGACATGAAGAGAATGTCCTGCAGCTGGCCGCGGTCCACGCCCAGTGCACGGGCGACGCCCCCGAGACTCCGCGGGTCTCCGGCGGTGATGACTGCTTTGGCCAGATCGCTCGGAGCCACGCTCTCCTTGCCCAGCACGGTCTTCCCCGCCTGTATCGCGCTCTGTATGTATCCGTACCGCGTCTCGGCCTTGGCCTCGAAAGAGCGGACGTACCTGTCTTTGCTGCGCCGCCAGGCACCGAGCTGCTCGCCAGCGGTGGAGGCGAAGCCACGCAGCGTGGCCGGACCCTCTTTGGAGATTAAGACTGCACCCGCCCCATCACCCAGAAGCTGCTCCGACATCGACTCCGGCTCGCCAAGACGGCAGTCCGCCGCGACCACCAGAATGCTTCCCGCCGAGCCAGAATCGATAGCGTCCACTGCCGCCCGTAACGCCGTGGTCGCCGCGCGCAACGAGCCGGTGAAGTCGGCGGTGTTGATGTCGGTCCGGAGGTCCAGCGCGGCCGCGATGACTCCCGCGCATTGCTTCTCATTGTAAGGAGCAGTCGTGGTGGCGAAGTACACGCCATCGATAGTGGTCAGGTCGACCCCCGCCAAGCAGTCCGAGCCCGCGGCCACCGCCATGGTGATGCTGTCTTCGTCGGCGTTGGCAACGGCCCGCTCGCCGGGGACGGCCGGCACTCCCCAGGCATTTGCCATCTCCTGCCTGGAGAGCCTGAAGAGGGGGATGTACGCCCCGAATGATGCAATCTTGGCCATAGCTTCTTCCTTTTGCGTGCGTCAGCCTGCGAGCCCGAGCTGCTCCATCGCCGTCTGTCGCGTGCGCTTGAAGTCGGGCTTGCCCGAGGGCGAGCGGTAGACCTCCGGTACCTGTACCACGTGCTTGGGAGCCTTGTAGCCGGCGAGCGATCCTTTGACGTGCTCGATGATCGCCGCGCCATCTAGCTCGCCCTCGTGGCTGGAGACGACGGCGGTGATCGCCTCGCCCCAGCGTTCGTCCGGAACCCCGACGACCACGGCATCCTTCACGCCGTCGAAGCGCTTGATCACCTCTTCCACCTCTTCGGGGAAGACTTTCTCGCCGCCGGTATTGATGCACACCGAGCCACGGCCGAGCAAGGTGAGGGTGAGCCCATCCTCGTTGACCTCGGCCCAGTCGCCAGGGACCGAAAAGCGACCGGCCTCGCACTCGATGAAGGTCTTCGCGGTCGCCTCCGGATCTTTGTAGTAGCCGATGGGTTGGAGGCCACCGGCGCCTACCAGGCCCCGTGCCCCGGGCTTGGTCTCGATGAGCTCGAAGTCTGCGTTGAAGAGCTTCGTGGAATCCGATAGCTCGAATTTCCCCGTCTGCACCGAGCCCGCGGCGGTGGTGAGGCTCAAGCCCATGCCGACGGCCTCCGAGGAACCGAACGCGTCGGCCAGCACCAAGCCCGAGTGATGGGCCAACAACCGTTGTTTGTTCTCCGCGCTCCACATCACCCCGGACGACGCGATCATGACCACGCTGCTGAGATCGTACGCATCACCGTGTTCGTCGAGCTCCTTGGCCATCGGCACGGCGAAGGGATCGCCAACGATGGTGATGGAGTTGATCTTCTCGGCGCCCACCGTGCGCCACAGCTCTGCCGGATCGAACTTCTTGGCATTCTCCAGCACCACCACGACCCCGCCGCCGAGCCACGCGATCATCGCCTGGAACCAGCCCGTGCCGTGCATCAGCGGCGGGCTGATGAGGGAGCGGTAGCGCATGCCCGGCTCCTTCACGAACGCGCGGTAGGCCTCTTCGGTCTCAGGCGTCGCGCCGATACCGCCGCCCCCGAAGCGAGTGAAAATGTCGGCCTGGCGCCACATCACGCCCTTGGGCATGCCGGTGGTGCCGCCGGTGTAGACGAACAGCAAATCGTCGGGGCTCAACTCGACGTCCGGCGCGGGGCGATCGGTCTCTGCGGTGGCTTCGTAGGACGCCGCGTTGGCGATCGACGAGATGTCGTACTCGCCACTCTCTTCCACGACGAGGACGCCGACGACCTGTGGAAGGTCGGGCAGCACGTCCTCGAGCAGTGGAGCGAAGTCCTCGTGCACCACCACGATTTCGGCGTCCGAGTTGTCGAGCAGATAGCGCAGCTCTTGGGCCTGGTAGCGGTAGTTCACGTTGAGGGGAACCAAGGAGGCCTTGAACGCCGCGTAGACGGATTCCATGTAGGCCGGATGGTTGTAGGTGTAGACGGCCACCTTGCCTTGGTGGGTGGCGCCGCGCTCGATCATCCACGCCGAGATGTTTCTGGCGCGGCGTTCGACTTGGCTCCAGGAGAGGCGTCGGTCGCCCTGGATCACGCTGTCTTCGTCACCGCGGATTTCGGCGACGATGTCGAGGGAGTATGCGAGGTTTCCAAAAGTCATTGCGGTGTTCCTTTCTACTCGCGCGGTAGGCGCATCTTCATCATGTCGATCCCGGCGCCGCCATCCACCGCGAAAACCTGCCCCGTCACATAGGAGGCCGCATCGCTTGCGAGGAAGAGCGCCGCGTTGGCGATGTCGCGTTTCGCGCCGACGTAACCCAACGGGTTGGTGCCTCCGCCAGCCATCTTCTTTGCCGTGTCGGCGAACCGGGCTACCCCCTCGGTGTCGGCCATGGCCCCTGGCGCGATCGCGTTGACGCGGATGCCATAGGGACCGAACTCGACGGCGCAGGTGCGGGTCAGCGAATCGACACCCGCCTTGGCCGCCGCAACGTGAGCCTGCATGCTCACCCCGAGGTTCTGAAACGGCGCGCTGATGTTGACGACGTGTCCTCCGTGCTCCTTGAGATACGCCTCGAACGCGGCCTTCGTCACGTTGTAGGTTCCTCGGAGATCGATATCGACGATGGTCTTGAAGCCGTTGTAGGAGAGCCCGGTGATCGGCGCCGGGAAGTTGCCCGCGGCGTTGTTGACTACGATGTCGAGCCGCCCGTGTCGGTCCATCACCTCCGCGACGACATGCTCCACCTGCTCAGGCTCGCGTATGTCGCAGGCCACCCACATGCAGTCCAGACCTTCGCTCTGAAGCTCGTGGCAGGCGGCCTCGAGATTCTCTTGCTTGCGGCTGGCGATGCACACGCGAGCCCCGTGCTGCCCGAAGGCCCGCGCAATCTCCTTGCCGAGGCCAGTCGCGCCGCCCGTGACGAGCGCGACCCTGCTTGCCAGGATGTCATCGCGAAACGCACTCATCTGGTGCTCCGAATTCTCAGTGCGTCGATCAGCTCGTTTCGCAGATCGCGGGGATCGATCACCCGGTCGTAGCCGAGGTTGTCGGCGGCCGCCCAAGCGCCGGACTGCAGCTTGCCCATGCGTTCGCTGTCCGCGTCCGAGGCCTTCGAAGCAGCGGCACCCCCCTTTGCGGGCAAGCCGCCTAGGGAGATCCCGGTGAACGCTAGCGTCAGAGTCTGTTGGTCGAACGGGTTCATGGCCATGAGAGAGCTACCGAAACCGAACGCCTTGCGCAGAGTGACATGCACCTTGGGCGCGCGGATCGCGCGCTGGGCGAGGTACATCCCCGCCGCCGCCCTGAGCGTTCCCACGCGTTCCGCCTCGGGTCCGGGCATCACACCCGGGGTGTCGGTAAGGAACACGACCGGCAGTCCGAACGATGCCGCAACCCGCAGAAAATGGGTCGCCTTCTCGGCTGATTCGGCCGTGATCGCCCCGGCGTGAACCGCCGGCTGGCTCGCAACGATCAAGGCCGACCGGCCTCCGATCCGTGCGAACGCCGTGACGATCGATCCTCCGTAGAGAGGCTGGACCTCCAGCAGAGATCCCGCGTCGACGACTTGCTCGAGCACCAGGCGCATATCGTACCCCCGCCCATGATTCGCCGGAATCGTGTCGAGGATGCTGTCCAGACGCCGCTCGTCGGTGTCGGAGCCGGCGGGCGCCTCGGGGTGCGGGGCGCCGGCATGCTGGGGCAAGTAGGAGAGAAAGCGACGCGCCATGCTGAGGGCTTCGTCCTCGTCCGCGGCGAGGTTGTGGGCCACCCCGCTTTCCACAGTGTGTGTGCGGGCAGCGCCAAGCTCCTCCGGGGTAACCTGGATGCCGAGCGAGCCAAGGACCACCGGCGGACCGGCGGCAAAGAGCGATGCGCCCTCGGTCATGATGATCAGATCTGCAAAGACCCCGGTGAGCGCGCCGTGACCGGCGGAGACGCCGAGCACCAACGTGACCACGGGCACCTGGCCTTGAAGGTCAGCGACGATCTGCAGGTCGTTCGGTGCGAAGGGGTAGCGTTCGAACATGTTCGATGCGCGCTCGCCCGCCCCGTCCAGCAGTAGGATCAGCGGGACCTGTTCTTGCTGAGCCAGCTTCGCGAGCCTGAGGCGCTTGGCTGCGTTCACGTGACCGATCGACCCGCCCTGGACGGTGAAGTCCTCGGCGACAACGACGACGGAACGGCCGTTGACGCGAGCCACACCGCCAACCAGGGCATCGCCGGGCACCGGATCTCCTCCGGCCGGATGCGCACCACCGCCGAGCGCGCCGACCTCCTTGAACGTTCCCTCGTCGCACAAGCGTGCCACTCGCTCCCGAGCGTTCAGGCGACCCTTGGCGGCCTGGCGCGCCAGCCGCTCGGGTCCGCCCATGGCGGTGGCAGCCTCCATTCGACCTTCGAGATCATCGAGGAGGACGTCCCAGCCGTCATCTCGTCGTTTCGTCAAAAGGGAGCCCTCTTCTTCACTTGAACGTCGGGTTCGGCTCCGAGCTCACGATCCACATCGCGAAGTAGCTCGAGGGGCCACCGTACGCCTGGGCGAGGGCAACGCGTGCGCCCTCGACTTGATAGTCGCCAGCGGTGCCGCGCACCTGGTTTGCGGCCTCCAAGCAGCGAATCATTCCCGACGCGCCTATGGGGTTCGAGGAGAGCACGCCGCCCGACATGTCCACGGGGAAGTCCCCGCCAATCTCGGTGGCGCCTGAGTCGACCATCTTCCAGCCTTCCCCCGGCTCGGCGATCAGATGGGCCTCGAGCCACATGGGTTCGAACCATGTAAACGGGACGTAGAGCTCGGCACAGTCGATCTGCCGGCGCGGGTCGGTGATGCCGGCCTTCTTGTACAGGGCCTTTGCGCAATCCATGGCTGCCACCGGAATCACCGGGTCGCGACCCGGGAACACGCCGGCCTCGGTCCGCTTCGCGTGGGCGAGCACCCACGCAGGTGGTCGTGGCGAGCGCTTCGCACCCGCTGCGTTCGTCATCACCATGGCGGCCGCACCGTCGGAGGAGGGGCACGACTCCAAAAAATGGAGGGGATCCCAAAGCATCGGGCTCTCCTTCACGGCCTCGATGGAGATGTCCTTCAGGTGAAGGTGAGCGTAAGGGTTCTTGAGCGCGTTCAAGCGATCCTTGACCGCGACCTGCCAACCAATGTGCTCCGGCGCGCCACTCCTCTTCATGTAGTTGCGGATCCACGGCGCGAAGGAGCCCCCGGCGCCTTGGCCTCCGCTACGGCCTCCGCTGAGCGCCCACATGAAGTTGCCGTCGCTCTGCTTCTCGTAGGACACGGTGAGCACCGTGTTGTACATGCCGCTCTCGATGAGCGTCGCCGCGGTGATCGCCGTGGAACCGCCGACCGAGCCCGCGGTGTGCACGCGGTGCATGGGCTTGCCCACGGCGCACAGAGCGTCACAGAGCGAGAGCTCGGGCATGATCACGCCCTCGAGTTGGTCGGGGGCCTTGCCGAGCACGATGGCGTCGATATCCGCGAAAGTCAGCTCCGCATCCTCGAGCGCGCGCAGCGCAGCCTGGCGGACGAGGCCGTCCATCGACATCGGGAGGCAGCGGTCGTACTTGGTCTGTCCGAGTCCGATAACGGCGCAACGCTCAGCCATCAGGCGTCTCCTTCCAGGATGCAGAGCAGGTTGTGTTGTAGGGCAGCGCCACTGGCCGCATGTGCGAGGCCACGGCCCGCTTCGCCGTTGCGGATGCGGCGCGCCACCTCGATGACACGCGTGAGCCCTGTCGCCATGACCGGGTGCCCGCAGAGTGGACCACCGGAGGGGTTGATCTGGGTGCCGTTGCCAAGCTCGAGCGCCTGACGCAGCACGATCTCCTCGGGGCTGTAGCGAACGCAGAGCTCCGCGACGTCGAGCGAGCCAGGGTCGAGACCCAAGTTGCTGGCGGCAATCCGCGACGAGGGTGAGTCCGTCAAGTCGCGCAGGCCCAGATGGTGAGACTCGATGCGGTGGTCGATGCCGCGGATCCAGATCGGCTTGTCGCAAAGCTTCCGCGCAAGGTCGCCGCGCGCGATGAGCACGGCCGCCGCCCCATCGGAGATCGGTGGTAGGTCGTGCTTACGCAGCGGCGATGCGTAATACGGCTCCTTCAACAGGGCTTCGACGGAAACGTCCTTGGCGACCTGCGCGTGGGGATTCGAGAGCCCGTCGCGCCGGCTTCGCGAGACGACTTCAGCGAAGTCACGCTCCGTGGCCTTTCCGGCTTCGAGCAACGCGCGGGCCTGAAGCCCCGCGACGGAGACCGGGTCGAGGCCAATCGGCGCGCTGACGTAGGGATCGGTCTGGAGAGGAAAGATCTCGCGGGGCACGCCCGACGACGACTTCCCGGAGCCCACGACCAGGGCGGAATCGATGTCGCCACACTGGAGACGCACGAAGGCTTCGAAGAGCGCCCAGGCCCCGTCCATTTCGACGTGGGATTCGTAGATCGGCGGCCAGGCACCGTAGCCGTCCACGTTTGCAATGAAAGAGAAGGGAAGGCCCAGGAGGTAGTCACAACTACCGGCAATCGTGAAGTCGATGTCGTATCGGTCGATCTCGACGTCCCCGAGGATTTGGCTCACGATCCCCATGATCAGCGAGGCCTCGGAGTCGCCGTACGAGCGGTAGGAGGGCGTCTGCGCAAAAGCGACGATCGCGATGTCTTCGGCCATCGTTACATGGTCTCCGGTATCTGATCCATGGGCACATCCGGTTCGCCGGTCGGCGCCCAGCGCTCGACCACATCCCCGACGGTCGGGTACATCCAATCGTTGTCCACGGCGTCGACGTTGCGCTCGGCGGGAGGCCTGAAGATCGCACGCACGCGCATGCCCACCCGGAACTCATCCAAGGGGATGTCCCGAATGTCCTGCTGGGGGAGCGCTTGGTCCGAGCCATCGAGGAAAATGGTCGCGCTGATGTAGGGCTCCGTCTCCGTCTGGCCGCGGTACTGGATCGGCGTGATCACCGTGTAGGAAACAACCGTGCCCGTGGGCGAAATCTCCACGTCGTCAGCCGGGGTCAACACCACGCGCGCAATCGGGTCGTAGCCCCTGCTCGGAATGCCCACCTTGCCGCTCACCGGGCTGCGCTGTCCGATGAACTTCCCGTCGAGCAGCCCCTGGGCGTAGCGGGCGTTGTGCGGGTGGAGCTTCCCCTCGTAGGTGAGCGAGATCAGGTGCGTGGTGATCTCGACCTCGCCCTCCCCCGGCTCGATGGCCTGCTCCCGGGCATCGCCTTCGGGCACAAAATAGACATCGGAGACGGCACCCACGCGCTCCTCACGGAACTGGGCCGTCACCCGCATGCCGGTGGACATGGCCTCCGGGCCCGCGGCTTTGACAGCGTGGGTTATCGCGGTGTCTGCGCCATCCAGCTTCACCAGCGCAAAGGCGAACGGCTCCTGGAAAGGATGCTTCCGCGTGGGCTCCGCGATCCAGGTCCAGTTCTCAACCCGCCCCGAAGGCCCAACCTCGACGAAATCCGGACTCAGAGTCTCGCCCGTGTCCGGGTCGAACTCCATCGGGGGGCACAGAACGCGACTACCGCAACGAATACCCAGGATGCGACCATCGCGAAGCCCCGTCAGGAAGGGCCCGATCACCGGTCCGGGGGTTCTCGTGTACGGGTACTCGAGGGTGAAGGAGACAGGGAATTCCGACATAAAGCTGTATCGCTCTCCTTACGTTAAACGAGGCGCCGTTGACAAGGGTTTTAGTGCTCGGAGCCTACGCGAGCTCGATCATTCCGTTCTTCAGAACGACGTCACCGGACTCGTTCTTCGTCTGCAGGAAGACCGTCTTGCCCTCCGTCCACAGCTCCGCGGTCAGAAGGTCCCCAGGCAAAACCGGCTTGCTGAAGCGCACCGCGATCGAGCGAATCGCCCCCGGATCGTTGTTGCAAAGCTCCCGTAAGACGGCCCGGACGGTGCATCCGACAGTACACAAACCATGGAGAATGGGTCGCTCGAACCCGACCGCTTTCGCGATCTCCGGATCCGCGTGCAACGGATTCCAGTCGCCGGAAAGCCGATAGACGAGTGCCTGCCGCCCCTCGGTTTGAATGTTCACCTGCTTGTCCGGCGCTCGGTCGGGCAGCTGCGCCGTGTCGGGACGTTTGGGGCCGTGGTCGCCAAGGCCACCCGCGCCTCGCACCACCATAGAGACCACATTCTCGAATAGGAGATTTCCATCCACGCTGCTCTTGAACTGCAGGTCGACGAGAGCGTTGGACCCCTTGTCGTAGACCCCCGCAACCGTGGCTTCCGTTTTCACAGTGGCCTTTGGCGGGAGCGCATCATGGATGCGGACTCGCTGCTCACCATGGATGATCATCCTTAGATCGATGTTGAGATCTTTGAGGATCTGGCCGCCGCCGAACCCCCCTGCAACGGTGGCAAAGCTCGGATAGACCTTTGGCCCGTGCTTCTCGTAGAGAAACTCGAGGTCGGACTCGTCGGCTCCGATGCCCAAGGCATAGATCATCGCGTCCCGACGGTCGTAGGTGAACTCCGGAACATCGTAGCTCTTGCCCACCAAGTCTGTCTTAATCGCCATCTTCAATCCTCCAATTCGTAAGCCGCGGGGAGTCTAGCTCACGTTTGCGGGGCGCGCGCCCCAGGATCGCTCTTCTTGAAGGAACTGAAGCGGGTCCATTTCCGGCTTCACCTTTTCATAGATGGTGGGGAAAGAGCCGTCGGCATTGTATTGCTCCCGCATCTGCCGCCAAAGCGTATGGTCGAACATCTCTGTGAACTCTTCCTCGGTGCTGAAGACGTCACAATAGGTGTGGAGGAACCCACCGAGGGAGCGCACCTTCTGGTCGAACCTGCGGACTTTGGTCACCGTCGGGAAGCGCTCGTCGCCATCTTTGATGCGCTGCGGAAAACCGTACACGCCGATATCGATGAAGGTGCCGTTCTCGACCTGCCCCGAGTGAGGCTTGCCGCGATTCTGCGGGAGCCTAACGAAGCCGCCGTGATCGATGACTTTGCAGGGGTACGCAAGCAGCGGATAAATCTCGAACGCGTCGTGTACGTGTTCGACCATCTCTGCAAAGTGCTCGGCGGGGAAACTGTATTCCTGCCAGACCTGCTTCCGGATGGCGTTCTCGCGCTCGGCCTCCGGTCGGGTGCCCTTGAGGAACGTCGTGTTGGGCGGGAGCATCCAGCCCATCGTGTAGCGGAACCAAGGCTCGTTCGCCGTGGGAAGGATCTGCGCCAGGCACATGCACATGCTGCGGTCGTGGCGCATCAGGTAGTCGTATGTCGGAACCAGCTCTTCATGGCGCTGACCTTCACCGAGCTCGAGCATGCTTTCTACATGCTTGTAGAAGAGCGGCTTGTAATAGCGGCCGAGCGGGTTGATCGGGAGCCGGCCGGCTCGAACTTCGTCTTTGGTGGCAAGGTGCCCTTCCATCAGGACGGCGCGGTCTTTGCCAAAGATGAGCGTCTCAATGAAGTGCGGCGGGTTTTCCTCGCTGGCCAAGCGACGATATTCGTCGGCGTATTGCTGGAGTGAGTAGAACGGGCGGTACACCAGCCGCACGTGCGACGGGGCGGGAATCACGCGCATTTCCAAAGCCACGAGCAGCCCGAGTGTGCCGTGGCTCCAGGGAAGCGCGCGGAAGAGATCCGCGTGCTCGTTATCGGCAGTCGCACGCACGAGCTTGCCGTCAGCGGTCACGATCTCATACGCCGTCACCGTGTCGTGAACGAGCCCACAAACGTGCGAGTGGGTCGTCATGCCGAGCGCCATCACCAGTCCGCCCATCGTGGCGTCTTTCATTTCGATGGTCGCCTCGAGCTGGAGTCCCATCTCGTCGAGGTGCTTGGCCACATCGCCCACCGTGGCGAACGGTTCGAGTCGAACGATGCCTTTGTCCTCGTCCACGCCGAGGATCGCAGTCAGGTCCCCCATGCGTACGGTTTGCGATTGCGACTTGTCTGACATGCGTATGTTGAGCGATGCAGCGCCTTTGCGATCGGTGCGGAGCAACTTGTCCGCCGCGAGGTCTCCACGACTTCGCGCCTCGGCGTAGCGCTTCACATCGTCCATCACACGGGCGACGCGCGCGTCGTGCCCCTCTGGTGCAACCGGTTGGGCGAAGAGCCCCTTCATGCGATCCCATGCTGTGGCCACGGTGCTCAGTGGCAGCGCAACACCCATGATGATCAGCTCGCGGTGCTCGTCGGCCCAGCGTTGGGCCGCGTTCATGTCGCCTGTCGCCTTCATGGCCAGATTGTGACAAGGATAAAGCCATGAGCAACGAAGCCTCATCAAGCGGCCCGCTGGCTGGCCTGCGCGTACTGGACCTGTCCACCATGCTGGCAGCGCCGTACGCCGCCACCCTGCTTGGGGATCTGGGAGCGGACGTCATCAAAATCGAATCCCATTATGGGGATGATAGCCGCCACCTGGGACCCCGACGCGGAACCGAGCGGTCTCCGTTCTTGAGCCTCAATCGCAACAAGCGGGACCTCGTACTGGACCTCCAACAAGAAGCCGCGCAGGAAGTGTTCGCCAAGATCGCCAAGACCGCGGACGTGCTTGTATGCAATGTGCGCGAACCCGCGATGAGCAAACTGGGCCTGAACTACGAACAGGTCAAAGCGCACAAGCCGGACATCGTCTGGATCGGGGTTACCACTTTTGGCCCCGACGGTCCTTACGCGGGAAGGCCCGGCATCGACTTCCTGGCACAGGGGTACACCGGCGTGCTGGCCCTGAACGGCCACCCGGAAACGGGTCCCGTGCGGACAGGCTTTCCGGCCGTGGACGTGATCACTTCCTTGCTGGTCAGCAACGCAGCACTCACCGCGCTCCGGGTGCGCGACCAGACAGGCAAGGGGCAGCGCATCGAAGTGTCACTGCTGGACGCTGTGATGCACGCCCAGGCCAGCTCGATCGGCAGCTTTCTCACGGCCGGGTTCGTCACTCCGCGTACGGGCAACCGCAGCCTGTATTTTGCCCCCTCGGGTGTGTATCCCACGAAGGACGGCAAGCACGTGGTGATCACCACCCCGGCGGAAAAGTTCTTCGGAAAGCTCTGCCGCGCACTGGAGATGGACTGGGACGAGGAAGAGCGCTTCAGTAGCATCGACGCGCGCCTCGAGAATGAAGACGCACTCGATGAAGCAGTCTCGAACCGCACCCGTCAGTTCACCCGCGAGCAACTGGTCGAAAGGCTGATCGCGGCAGACGTGCTCACCGCTCCTATTAATGATGTGGAGGAGGTGGTGAAGGATCCCCAGATCCAACACAACAACATGATCGTCACCACCAACCACCCCACCCTGGGTCCGGTGGACGTCACCGGTGTCCCGATCCGGTTCTACGACACCCCGGGCAGCATCCGGCGCCACCCACCGCTTCTTGGCGAACACACGCGCGAAATTCTAGAAGAGGTGGGCTACAGCCCCGAGGACATCGATGCACTCGCGGCCGCAGGGCTCGTGGCGGATCATGAGGAAATCCAGCGCCTCAAGGTCGAACGACGTGCCCGCAAGAAGGCCGCCCGATAGGGGGCATTCCCCATGGTGTCAGACCCACACCATCCGCTGAAGGGACGCGGCTTTCGCTGCCCCGACACCGGTCTGGCTGGCGTCTACACGGCTCGGCTACTTCAAGCCCTTGGGGGCCGCATCGCCGACCCTCAGCCTCGGGCGGCCCCGCTGGATGCGACGTTTGACTGGGCCACGTCGGGATTGATGCCCCTCACCGGGGAGCCCTCCGGCCCACCCGAGCAAGGCCCCGCGGCCCTCCCCACCACTGCGCGGGGCGCCCTGGATGCCTTTCGTCTCGTGGCGGACTCGCACATCTTGCCCGGGTACTCCGGTGCTTCGCTTCTCAGTGAGCGGGCGGCGCTCCTGGGCCTGACACGCCGAGGACAGGTATCCGCCAACGGAAGCTGTCGCCTGCTCCCGGCAAAGGATGGCTGGGTTGCGCTCAATCTGGCCCGCGTGCCGACGACTGGGACATGCTGCCCGCCCTGTTTGAAACCGATCAGGTGATACGCACCGAGGAAGAGCTCTCTCACCATGTTTCTCGCTCGTCCGCAGCAAGACCTGGTGGACCGCGGCCGGCTGATGGGCCTACCCGTGACCTTGGTCGGAGGGACTATTAAAGGAGAGGCGGCCTGGTACCGCCTTTTTGCGCACGGTGCCGCCGCCCCAGTTCCCTAGGCCTCCGGGGACGACTCCCCTTGATCGTGGATTTGTCGTCCCTTTGGGCAGGCCCCTCTTGCCACTCACCTCTTGCAACAGGCGGGCGCACGCGTGATCAAGGTGGAAAGCACCACCCGCCCGGACGGGGCGCGGGCAGGTGCTGCGGCCTTCTTTGATCTGCTGAACTGCGGCAAAGAGAGCGTAGCGCTGGACCTCACCAGCACCGACGGGCAAGCAACAACTGGGAAGCCTTCTGTCCCACGCCGATATCGTGATCGAAGCCTCCCGCCCCCGCGCCCTGGCCCACATGGGCATCGACGCCGAGGCTCTGGTCAAGAGCACGCCCGGACGAGGTATGGGTCAGCATCACGGGTTACGGGCCGGGCGTGAACCGGAGTCCCACTGGGTGGCCTGGGGGGATGATGCCGCCGTGGCGGCCGGGGCTTTGGGCGGCGCTGCAGACGCGCCGGTGTTCTGCGGTGACGCGCTCGCCGATCCCCTTGCCGGACTTCACGCGGCTGTCGCGGCGCTGGCCTTCTGGCAGGGCGGGGAGAGCGTCTTGCTGGATCTGTCCCTCCGCGAGGTCACCGCGCACGCGCTCGCGTTCGCGCCTCATGCTCCGAAGGGCTCGGTGTTCCGCAGGAAGACGGCTGGCACATGACAATGGTGCAAGGGCACACCAGCAGCCGTCGACGAGCCTGAGGAGCGCACCGCGCAGAACCCGGCTGCCACGCTCGGGGGCACACACCCGCTCCGTCCTCGAAGAGTTTGGATATCCCATGCTGATCGTGAACGCCGAGATAGACGGACACCCCGGACAGGATGTGCGCTCCGTGGAAGGCATCATCCAAGAGATCGGACCGGACCTTCCGCGCCACCCCGGGGAAGACACCTTCGATGCTCGCGGCGGGGCGTTGCTGCCCGGCCTGAACGACCATCACCTTCACCTTTTTGCCCAAGCCGTAGCGGAGAGCTCCGTTCGGTGCGGCCCGCCAGAGGTCAGCAACGAAGAAGAGCTGGAAGCGGCCCTGCCGGGCCAGGCAGTGGCTGGGTGCGCGGCACCGGTTACCACGCATCGGTTGCAGGGGACCTGACCCGGGATGACCTGGACAGAATGGTGCCGGACAGGCCCGTACGTATCGAGCACCGCAGTGGCAAGATGTGGATGGTCAACTCGGCCGCGGCGGCACAACTCGGACTGGACGAAGAGCCCGACATTCCCGGCATCGAACGAGACGCCAAAGGGCGGCCCACCGGACGACTCTTCAGACTGGGTGAGTGGATGCGGTCCCGGCTGGGCACAGGCGCTTTTCCCGACCTTTCGGTCCTTTCCCGCCGACTTGCCGGATACGGCGTCACCGGCGTAAGCGACGCGACGCCGACCATCACCTGTGACACCGTCGACGAGCTGGCCCGCAGCCACTCTTCGGGTGCGCTTCTTCAGCGCGTGCAGGTCATGGGCGGATTGGACGTGCCCATTCCCGAAGACGGTCTTCTCAGCCCCGGCCCCGTCAAAGTACATCTCGATGAAGACCGGCTTCCCGGGTTTGATGAGCTGGTGAGCAAGATGGTGACTGCGCACGGGAAGAGCCGCCCGGTTGCTCTCCACTGCGTCACGCAAACCGAATTGATCTTTGCCCTCACGGCGCTTCAAGAAGCGGGTCCGCTTCCCGGTGACCGCATCGAGCATGCCTCCCTGACCTCGGACGCGGCCCTCACCCTGATGCAGCAAACGGGTGTGACCGTCGTCACCCAGCCGGGCTTCGTGTTCGAGCGCGGCGACCAGTACCGAAGTGATGTAGCAAGCGAAGACCAGCCCCTGCTGTACCGGTGCCGGAGTTTCCTGCGCCACGGAGTGCCCTTGGGTGGCAGCACCGACGCTCCTTATGGCCTCCCGGATCCCTGGGGCGCGATGCGGGCCGCCGTGGATCGCCGAACCGCGGCAGGGCACACACTGGGCAACGACGAGACCCTTTCCCCGGAAGAGGCCCTGGCCCTTTTCACCTCGCCCCTGGAAGCGCCAGGCGCTCCGCCCCGGCACGTGAAAGTGGGTGCAGTTGCCGACCTGTGCCTGCTCTCCCGCCCGTGGAAGGACGCGCGAAACCGGCTTCTTGCCAGCGATGTCGCCGCCACCTTTCGGGGCGGCCATTGCATTTTTGCTCGCTGAGCTACTTCGCGCGCGGCTCGATCGCCTCGCAAGCGAAGTCCGCCGCTTGCAACAGCCCCTGCAGCATCGGGGCTTTAGCGTCTGCCACCCAGCGGGTGAAGGCAACGTTCAGCGCGCCGAGGACCATCTCTGCCAAGAAGCGCGCATCGAAATCGGTACGAACCTCACCTGCTGCCTGGCCCTCACTGATGACTTTCGTAAAGGGCTCGTAGATCTGCAAAAGGTGAGGCGCCGCCTGATCCGGACCGGCCTGGCTGCGCATGAGTTCCAGTAAAACGTCCCGGGCCAAGCCGTCGGCCGCTGCAATGTTGCGGGCCGCCGCGTTGGCAAAGCCGTGGATGCGTTCCTGCGCCGACACGGGCCGCTCGAGCTGCTCGTCGACCAGCGCCAGAAGGTGCTCAGCGATCTCGCCGGTCATCTCGTAGAGTACGGCCGACTTATTGGTGAAGTGATTGAAGAAGGTGGCTGGCGCGATGTCGGCCGCCTCCGCGATTTGCGTGATCGTCGTTGCGTCGAAGCCATGCGTCAAAAAGAGCTCCCGAGCGGTCTCGTAGATCTTTTCTCGAAGCGCAGTCTTCCTTGCTTCGCGGCGTCCTGGGGTACTCTTCTTCACTGGGGCTTCGAAACTCATCTGCAGCGCGGCCGGGTCATCAGAGGGTATCCCCCCGCTGCTGGCGATACCGCTCCCACCGCATCGGCGACCTTGATCCCGGAGTCTATCGCTTGTTGCGTGCCTACGCCAACCCGCCAGCGTCACAGCCCACAAAGAACAGGCCCTCGATCGGAGCCTCGATCGACGGTTTCGACGCACCGCACTGGCCGACGATCTGTGCGAGGCCGATGGTTTCTCCGCCCGCCCCCGCCACCGCCGAGTCCCGGGTCGCACTCGACACGTTGCGCGTCGTGTAGAAGTCCTTGCTCTCGATCGCCGCTTCGAGCTCCGGGAATACGCCAAACGCGCTTCTTCGCCGGCACTCGCCCAGGCCTGCAGCTGCTCTTTCGAAAGGTTCGGGGTCCGGCGGGCAGAAACATCCCGTCATCAGCATCTGTTTGCCCTCCGGTGCGGCGTTGGGATCGTAGTTCGAGGGCACTTCGAAATAGAGCACACCCTCTCTCGAGCCCTTGCCCGCGCCGCTTCATCGAGCCGTTTCTGCGTCCATGGGCCGTCGTCGGAGAAGACCACCCCAAAGGGAGCATCGGTCACCGGTTTGCTGAGAGAAGTAGCGATAGCCGATCAACGAATAGGACGGCACGAGCTCTCGAACGCGCTTCGTGAAGTCCTGATCGAAGTGCTCCTCGCCGACGAGCTTGAGTACCGTCGGCTGCAGGCCCGCGTTGCTGATGACGATCGGGCGCCTCTGAACTCGCCCTTGTCGGTTTCGATGCCCGCGACCTTGCCATCCTCGACGATCACCCGGCGCACCCGAGTGCCCATCATCACGTCGCTGCCATACCGTCGCACGGCCTCACAGAAGGCCTCGGCCACCTTGCCAAAGCCTCCTTCGCAAAAGACCCCACCACCACGGATGAAGATCCCTTGTAGGGCAGGTGATCGCTTCGGCCGCATCCAGCTTGTCGACGGGCACCATGAACATGCCATCGCAGCACAGGCTCACGATGAAGGCGTAGAGAGAGCGCGGGAGCTCGGCGGCGCTTATCCAATCGTCGAAGCTCTGGCCTTCCAGCTTGGCGACGTCCTCGGGCTCCATCAAGGCCATGTTGGTGAAGAACTCCAGTGGCCGCTCCTGGTGCTCCTCGGGGATCCCCAGCCAGTTGAAGATGATCTCCGGGTCGAGGTGATCGGTCTCCGCTTCGGGCATCCGGCTATAGGTTCCGTCGGGACCCTTGTAGAAACTGCCCTGAGTGCCTGGAATCGCTAGCGTGGCCAAGTCTGCCACCTCGAGCTCGTCGAGCATGTGCTGATAGAGATTGTCCCTCCACCGGCGCGCCGATCACGACCCAAGCGGGTATAGGTGTAGCCGTTTTTCGACAGGCTCATCGCCTTGCCGCCTGCGTTGGCATTCTTGTCCGTCAGCAAGACCTTCAAGCCGCGCTTGGCCAAGAGTCCCTGCGCAAGAGCTGCCGCCGAAAGCCGGCGCCGATGATGATCACGTCGTATGAGTTGTCTGCCATGGGTACCCTCGCGCTTTCCTATTCCTCGAATAAGTCTTCATGTAGCGTTCCATTTCCGACGTCGGCTTCCACCAGCGACGGACGTCCAGAGTCGTCGGCCACCTTGTTGGCGCCGAGGTAACCGGGCCCACCGAGCACCAACCCGCCCGGATAGTTCGAGGCGCCACAGGTGTAGAGACCCTCGATCGGCGTGTCGGTCCCCGAGCATTCCTGGTTCGGCCTGAAGCAACCCATCTGCAGCGGGCCGTAGTCGCCGTGCTTGATCGAGCCCCGGCGCATCTGCGGGAAAACGGATCTCGATCTGTGCGGGGTCCTCCATCGATGTCGCCAGGATCTTGTCCGGCGTCAGATTGGGCGCCGCCTTGCGCCAGCGCGCAAACATCGCCTCTTGGATCTCCTCGCGTCGCTGGACCCAACCCCCTTCGATGTCATAGGGGGCGTGAATCTGCATCATCGACACGTACTTTCCGGGCCGGTCGCTCAACGTCGGATCGAACTGACTCTCGCAGGTGGAGTGCCCGCCGAAGTTCTGTAGGTCAATGGTCCCCGTCACTGACGTTCTGCCAGTGGGCCACCAGTTGGTCCACACTCTCGAGACCAAACACCGTGGCGAAGCACTTGTCGATCCACGGGTCGTCGCACGCGTACTGCGGCGCTTCCTCGGCTGCGATGTGCAACGTGTTGAAGCTCCACTTGTCCCACTCCCAGCCTTCGACCGTGCGCTTGATTTCCGGCGGCAAATGCTCTTCGCCGACCAGGTCGACAAACGTCGTCTGCGGGTCGAGCGTCGACATCACCACCTTGCTCCGCAGGACGCGATCTTCGTAGGCCAAGTGAACGCCCACGGCCCGGCCGTTTTCGATGAGGATCTTGTCGACATGCGCCGACTCGAGGATCAGCCCACCGTTGGCCACGAATCGCTGCGCCAACGCACCGGCAAACTTGTGGGACCCGCCGTAACAGTAGCGCTTGTTCATCGAGCGATCGATCATCAACGGAACCATGAAGCCCAAGCCAGCTCTCGTTGGGGTCGAGCCCCCACATGCACGCGGCGTAGAGCATCAGCGTCCGCACCTTGTCGTTCTCGAACGTCTCGGTGATGATCTCGAGCGGGCTCGCTTCACCGAGCTCCAACATCCGTTGGCCGAGCGGCGTGCGTTCCATCGCCATCGTGATGTCGATCGGGATCCATCGGGGGGATGTAGGTCGCAGGCGCGAGGATCTCTTTGACGATCTGTTTCCACTCGCGCATCACCTTGCCGAAGGTGATTGCGTCTTTGAACGAGTGCTTGCTGATCGAATCCTTGGCGTCCTCCACCTGACGCGTCAACATCACCGACGTGCCATCCTCGAACACCATCCCGGTCTGCGCGTTGGGTTGAATCCAAGTGAGCGACGGCTTGTCCAGATTGAAGTCCCGCACCGCAGGGCATGTAGTCGACCATCATGTGGTACAGCACGTGCGGGGTTGGAGGAGTAACAGGGGTAGAGGTTTTCCTCGGTCGCCAATCCGCCGCCCACCTCGAAGCGCCGCTCACAGATCGCAACGCGCAGCCCGGCCTTGGCGAGATAGGCGCCGGCGATCAGACCATTCGGCCCGGCGCCGATGATCACGACATCGAACTCACTCTCGTCGGGAAACTCCTCCTGCAT
>PVMK01123420.1_pt1 | contig 55302 bp, 49 predicted proteins | sample 1853481 | NCBI WGS metagenome assembly PVMK01 (sample SAMN08533507, study PRJNA380276) | Marine sediment metagenome, whole genome shotgun sequencing project.
AAGGCCTGAGGAAGCATTGCCTCGAATCGACGATCTGGTATGACTTCGAACATCCGAATGGCTACGTCGGTGCGTATTTGCAGGAAGGCCTCAATTGCCCTCTCATCATTCAGATTGCAGAGGAATTGCCACGCGCATTTCCACACATCTTTGCAGACCACGTGCTGATGCAACTGTGGGCCTACAAATACGGCAGCGGTCAAGCGGGGATCAATATGCATGCCGACTTCGCGGCGGTGAACGTCAATTTCTGGATCACGCCCAACGAATCGAACCTGGACCCCGACTCAGGTGGTCTCGTGTTGTGGGACAAGGAAGCGCCGCCGGAATGGGGTGTGGATGAATACAACACCGATAATCCCGTCAGGCAACAACTGATGCGGGATTATCTGGAGGATGCCGGCGCCCGGAAAATCGTTGTGCCGCACCGGCAAAATCGCTTCCTTATTTTTAACTCGGATCTTTTCCATAAGACCGATGGCATCAGGTTTTCCGACGGTTACGAGAACCGCCGCATCAACATAACGATGCTCTACGGGACACGAGACGAGGACCGGCGCGGTCGCCAGTCCTGATCCTCCATCTTCTCACCTGTCTCGTCTCGTAATTCTGAACGGTGAAGCTCAGCCAGCAACCTGGTGGATATAAACATCCTGTTGCGGATACGGAATACTGATCCCTTCCTTGTCGAATCGCTTCTTGATCGCTTCATTGAGAGCGAAGAAAACCGGCCAGTAGTCACCGCTCCTGACCCACGGTCGAACCGCAAAATTGACGCTGCTGTCGGCCAGTTCGGAGACCGCAATCGTGTACGGCGGATCATCGAGGATACGATCATCTTCATCGAGAACCTGTTCGATCACATTTCGAACATGATCGAGGTCATCGCCATAGCCAACACCAAAGGTCAGGTCCACACGTCGTGTGTCCTTGGTCGAATAATTGATGATAATGCCCGATCCGATCTGGCCATTGGGCACGATGATGGTCTTGTTGTCACCGGTGCGTAGCGTCGTCGTAAAGATCTGCAATGCTTCGACCACGCCAGATATTCCCGCGGCCTCGACGAAATCGCCCACCTTGAAGGGTCTGAAGATTATCAACAGCACACCGGCCGCAAAATTAGCCAGTGAACCCTGCAGGGCCAGACCAATCGCAAAACCGGCAGCACCTAGTACGGCAATAAATGACGTTGTCTGAATGCCGAGTTGCGCGATGGCCGCCATCACCACGAAGGTCAACAACATGACGTAAACCAGTTTGCGCACGAATCCGATCAGCGTCGGGTCGATCTCCATACGGGTCATGGCCTTTTCACTCAGACCGGCAAGCCACTTCGCGAACCATCGGCCGACGACAAAGATGGCCACAGCTGCCAGAAACTCCGTCCCATATAGCGTTATCGCCTGATAGGCCTTGTCCAGCGCATCATCGCCAAACCATTTGTTTATGTTTTCCATCGCTATCCCCTCTTCACCAAATCAAAAAGAGCCATAGGCTATCAGACCATCTGGTCTCAACGCACCTATGCCCGGCCGGGTCCGACGCCGGGTGCGTGTCGGTGTTTTGGAACGGGTGGCGGCGAAACTGGCATCGTAGCCTAAGCCCCCTTATTCTGTCTTTGGTTCGAAGGTCGGCGCCGACCAGGAAAGGCCAGGCGTCTGTAGCGACTCTTCGGTAACGATTCAATGGAGAATGAAGATGGGATTCTGGATTTTTGTCGCCATTATCGTCGTGATGATCGCTTGGGCGATCTCGATCTACAACCAGCTCGTCAACCTGCGAAACCGGGTCAAGAACGGTTTTTCGCAGATCGATGTCCAGCTCACCCGCCGCTACGATCTTATCCCCAATCTGGTAGAGGCCGTAAAGGGTTACATGAGCCACGAAAGGGAAACACTCGAGGCGGTGATCAACGCCCGCAACACTGCCATGGCAGGACTCAAGGCGGCCGCGGCCGATCCGACCAGCGCAAAAGCGATTACCGAACTGGCGGGGGCCGAAACGGCCCTGGGTGGTGCACTCAGCCGTCTCTTCGCGCTGTCCGAGGCCTACCCTGATCTCAAGGCGAATCAGAACATGATGCAGTTTCAGGAGGAGTTGAGTTCCACCGAGAATAAAGTGGCATTTGCGCGTCAGGCTTTTAACGACTCGGTGATGAGCTACAACAACGGCTGTGAAAACTTTCCCAACAGCGTGATCGCGAATTCCTTCAGCTTTCAGAAAGCCGAGTTCCTGGAAATAGACTCCGAGGAAAAGCGCGATACTCCCAAGGTCTCTTTCCAGCAAGGTAATTCAAAAGAGCTCGTCTAAAGAGGCATGGACTTCTTTGAGCAGCAGGACCGGGCCCGTCGTCGGTCGCGGCGGCTGATTCTTCTGTTCCTGGTCGCTGTTGCGGGTATCGCCAGCGGCGTTACCATCGTCGTTGCCTTGCTCGTACATGCGCTCGGATCCAACAGCGGTTCCATCGCCATGCCCAACGCCGTGTGGCTTTCGACAAACCGGGATTTGTTACTCCTGTGTGCGCTGGGAACAATCACCATGATAGGGGTAGCGAGCTGGATCCGGCTTATCCAGTTGAGGCAGGGCGGCGGGGCCGTGGCCAGCAGCCTGGGGGGCACTATCGTCCTGTCGGAGGACCCGGACCCGCTGCGTAGGCGACTCTACAATGTCGTCGAAGAAATCGCCATCGCCTCATCGATTCCTGTACCGTCGGTTTACGTCCTGGAAGGCGAGTCGGCCATCAATGCCTTCGCAGCCGGACACACGACGTCGGATGCCGCAATCGCGGTGACCCGCGGCGCACTGGAGCAACTGTCGCGTGACGAGTTGCAAGGTGTCATCGGACACGAATTCAGCCATATTCTGAATGGCGACATGAACCTGAACATCCGTCTGATGGGGTTCCTTTTTGGCATCCTCGTCGTCAATCTCCTCGGCAGAGCGATGACACGCACAGGCGGACGCCGACGGCTTGCCGTTAGCACATCACGCAGCCGCGGCTCGGGTATTGTCGCCCTGGCCGGCCTGGCCCTGTTTGGCCTCGGTTACATCGGCGTCCTGATCGGGCGAATTATTCAGGCCGCGGTCAGTCGTCAGCGTGAGTTCCTTGCCGACGCATCCGCGGTGCAATTCACGAGACAGGCAACAGGTCTGGCAAATGCCTTGAAAAAGATCGGCGGCCTGCAGGACCAATCCTGGCTCGTCAGCCCGCGAACCGAGGAAGTCAGCCATATGCTGTTTGCCTCAGGGCGACGTCTCGTCGCCGGGCTTTTCGCAACCCACCCGCCGTTGAAAGACCGGATCAGAAAACTCCAGCCCTACGTCAGAGTGAGCTCGATGACGGATACGTCTGAGACTGCTGACACTGACTTTGGTCGCATGGATATTGCAGGTGCCGAACACATTGCTGCCGTCGCCGGTCTGGCGGGCATGGCTGAGTCTTCGGTGGTGGCGCGTGTCGGTGCGCCTGATGAAGAGGACCTGGTGTTCGCCAGCCAGCTCCGCGCTATGTTACCGGATGATCTTTGGAAGGCCGCACACAGCCGGGACGGTGCGCTGGCTGTACTCCTGGCGCTCGTAATCGATCCAGACAAGTCAATCCGACAGCATCAGCGGACGATTATCGTCAATCGCTTTGGCGAGGCTGTCGCAAACGAGGTTGAAGAACTTGCAATTAGTGCAGGCGCCATCCGACCCGGGATCCGACTGTCCGTTGCCGATATCGCTTTCCCCGTGATCCGATCAATGCCCCGGGCACGGCGCGAGTTTGTCCTCGACTCGATTTACCAGCTTATCGAGGTCGACGGTGATATTGATGCGTTCGAGGCGGCGCTGGCCGGCTCCCTGACAGCGCGCATTTCGGATCTCGATTCAGTCGTTCGGCGAGGAAAAACAAGCAAGCGTGAGACGACTCTCGCCGCAGTCAGGGTGCTGGCGGCCATGGCAATACATGGCCATGAATCGAGACTGGACGCGGAGACCGCATTTCGTGCCGGAATCGCTGTACTGGAGGACTCCATGGCTGTTCCTGATGCGACCCCCTTGCCGACCAATGCGCCGGCGATCGAGGCCCTGGTTCGATCACTGCGTGTCCTCGACAGGCTGGCCATGAGCGGCAAGAAACACCTTATCGGCGCCCTCGCCAGCGCCGCTGCCAGCGACGGCAGAATCAACGAGCGCGAACTGGCGATACTGAGAGGTGTGTGCAATGCACTGCACTGCCCTATCCCGCCAGTGTAGGACATTGCAGCTAGCCAGTGGACCAGAGGCTAGAACACGTCCAGCGGCATCTTGAGATAGGAGGTCCCGTTGTCCTCCGCGAGCGGCAATTCGCCTGCCCTGATGTTGACCTGTATCGACGGCAGGATAAGAGCAGGCATCGAAAGCTTCGCGTCCCTTTCTGTCCGAATCCTGATGAACTCCTCTTTGCCGACGTCATGTCTGAGATGGATATTCCCGCATCGTTGCTCCGCAGCGGTGATGTGACTGGTGGGCGCCGCTCCATCCGCCGGATAGTCGTGACAGAGGAATAACACCGTCCCCTCGCCCAGATCGAGGATCGCCTGGATGGAGTCATAGAGTCGCGCCGCATCGCCACCTGGAAAGTCACATCGCGCCGTACCCAGAGCAGGCATAAACATCGTATCCCCGATATAGGCCGACTCACCGATGACGTAGGTCACGCTGTCATCCGTGTGACCAGGCGTATTCATGACATGAATTTCGAGATCTCCAAGGGGGATCACTTCGCCGTCCTCGAGAAGGCGGTCAAACTGGCTTCCATCCGGGATCAGGCTGTCGCCAAGGTTAAAGACATCCCTGAATGTCTCCTGCACGCCGCAAATGCCCTTGCCAATGGCAACGGAGCAACCGAGCTCGCTTTTCAGCCGGGCCGCGGCCGTCAAATGATCCGCATGGGCGTGGGTTTCCAGGATCAGCGTAACGTCGAGCGCTTTCGCGGCGACGAAATCGAGTAATTCCCGCGCCGAATCAATACCAGTACGACCCGACGCCGGCTCATAGTCCAGCACCGGATCGATAATGACCGCCTTCCTGGCCGCCGGATCCCATACGATGTGCGTCCAGGTAAAGGTGCGTCGGTGGTAAAAGGATCGTGTTTCATGGTTCATCAGCGAGGGCTCAGTTGGGATCAGGTCCGGATAGTTTACTGTCATGTTCAAGCCGCAATCTCTTTCTTCGTTCACGCTTCAAAAGCGTTCGGTAAACCAGCTTGTGGAAAATCCGGCTTGCGACGTATTTTACGGCTGACAACCTGACCTGCACCGCTGTCGGCAATACGTCCATATCGGATAACCCGGCCTTTTCAATCAGGGCCGGGAATAGCTGCTGATCGACGAATGAGTACAGAGCGGCATCCAGCTCGTTGGCCTCGACTATCCTTGCGATCGACTCTGGGTTCGATTCGATTTCCTGCCTGATCCGATTGTCTCTTGCTACGTGCTGAACCCTGTAGCGCCCGTTGGCGCGGTAGGGGCAAAGTAACTGAAATACCTTCATCGACAGATCGAAACGTTCAGTCACACCCACGAAAAAAAACGCTGTTGAAGCAAATCACATGCTTTTTGCAGGTTTGGCTCCCCCGCGATCTTCCTCACCTGGAAATTGTGGTTGTTCGCCTGACTGAGGAAATCGTCCGGCTCAACAGGGCTGTGTCCGCGCACTTTCTTGTCCTGGAAATGCGAGATCATCCTGGCTACGGGGTCGCGCAACATCGTGTAAGGCATGACCGATTCGCCGAGGTGACGCGTCGGCTCGATAATCTCGTGTCCGCTGACGCTTCGCAACCACGGGCAAATACGCCGTACGAACTGCAGATCTTCCCTGCCGAATGGCGTGCCAGCCGTCTTCTAGATGTGCACAAAAGCGATAATCGGCTGCAGCGACTCGTCTCCTCGTGCTCGCTGGGCGCCGAATTTCATCAGGCCATTGAATCTGCCGGCCTCAACGCAGCCCGGAATCACCTCTTGCCTGGTGTATGGCCTGCGCCTCATACGTACCGCACACGTCACGCAAGCCGTCGGTGTCCAGGAGTCGGACCGTCCGTCTTTTTACATCGATCAGTTTATTCTTCTGAAACCTTGCAAACAGCCGACTGATCGTCTCGGTCGCCAACCTGAGGTAGCGCGCAATATCTCGACGCGGCATCATCAGGACAAGGGTGTCCCCACCGCCCATCCGGGCACAGATACTCAACAGGAAGCCTGCCAGTTTTTCTTCCGCCGTATGATCTGTCGCCCGGTCCGATGTAAGCGACAGGTCCTTGCTCATCAGGCGCAGCACCTGGTTCTGAAGACCGGGCACTTCCTGTGCAAGTTTCGCGAGACGGCTAAAGGGCAGGATACATACGGACGACTTCTCCAGCACCATTGCGTTGCAGCGATTGACGCGAGGATAGATCGCATCCAGGCCAACGAGTTCACCGGGCAGGTGAAAGCCGTGGACATGCTCCCGGCCGTCGCTGTCGAAACTGTAGGTCTTGATCGCTCCGTCACGCACCGCATAGATAGACCGGAAGCGATCGCCCTCACGGAACAAATGTGTACCTCGCTCCAGGGGACCCTTGATGTTGACGATCTGCTCAAGGCGCTTGACATCCTCGCTGCAAAGACCCATCGGCAGACAAAGCTCGCGCAGCGAGCAATGTCTGCAGGCTCTTCTGAGACTGGTGACATTGAATCCAGGTTTGTCGTCGACGCTGGTCATAAAATGAGATCGATATTCCCGGGGAACCTCTGATCTGGCTGCCAAACTGATACAGGTCAATGATCGAATCTCACCTGACCCGTAGTATCACTGTTAATTTAGCAGCTTCTATGAAGGAACACCCGAACGCAGGGCGACATTGTCTGTTCTTGCGGTGCTGTTGTTTTCTGCGTTTTTTCGCATGCATTGGCCGCAAAACATGGCGACTCGGGCATTTGAAAGAGCTAAAATACACGTTGTCGCTCCAACTCACGATGCAGGTCAGCGACCTGTTGGAGCGCTCTGTTCGAGAGTACCTATCCTGGCTCCGAAGGGAGGAGCGCACGGGCAGGTTGGGGAAATCGTCTCCTTAAGCGAGATATTGTCAATGCAGAAAGCAGATACCTACAACGACAAGGTCGTTCGTCAGTTTGCGATCATGACTATTGTCTGGGGCATCGTCGGGATGCTGGTCGGCGTCATCATCGCCGCGCAACTTCGATGGCCGCAGCTCAATTTCGACATTTCGTGGTTGACCTATGGCCGCCTCCGGCCACTGCACACGAATGCCGTTATTTTCGCATTCGGTGGCAGCGCGCTGTTCGCAGCCTCATATTACTGCGTGCAGAGAACCTCGCACGTAAGGTTGTTTTCAGACCGGCTGGCGGCATTTACTTTTTGGGGCTGGCAGCTGATCATCGTCCTTGCGGCAATCACCTTCCCGCTGGGACTCACCCAGGGCAAGGAGTACGCAGAACTCATCTGGCCCATCGATGTGCTGCTCACCGTCGTCTGGGTCTGCTACGGGATCGTCTTCTTTGGCACGCTGGCGAAACGCAAAGTCTCGCACATCTACGTGGCGAACTGGTTCTTCGCCGCCTACATCATCACCATCGCCGTACTTCATATCGTCAACAGTCTGGCGATCCCGACCAGCCTGACGCACTCGTATCCCATCTATTCCGGTGTGGTGGATGCCATGGTGCAGTGGTGGTACGGCCACAATGCGGTGGGGTTCTTCCTGACCGCCGGCTTCCTGGGGATGATGTATTACTTCGTACCCAAGCAGGCGGGTCGACCGATCTATTCCTACCGGCTCTCTATCGTGCATTTCTGGGCCCTGATCGCGATCTACATGTGGGCGGGCCCGCACCACCTGCACTACACGAGTCTGCCGGACTGGGCGCAGAGTGTCGGAATGGCGTTTTCTCTGATACTGCTTGCGCCGTCGTGGGGTGGCATGATCAACGGCATGATGACGCTCTCCGGCGCATGGCATAAGCTACGCACCGATCCGGTCCTCAAGTTCATGATCGTCTCGCTGTCCTTCTACGGCATGTCCACTTTTGAAGGCCCGATGATGTCGATAAAGACGGTCAATGCGCTGTCACATTACACGGACTGGACAATCGGCCACGTCCACTCCGGTGCTCTCGGATGGGTCGCCATGATTTCTATCGGTTGCATCTATGCACTGATACCGAAGCTGTACAACCGCGAGAGTATGTACAGCGTCAAGCTCGTCGATCTGCACTTCTGGGTTGCCACCATCGGCGTTGTGCTCTATATCGTCGCGATGTGGATTGCCGGTGTGATGCAAGGCCTGATGTGGCGCGCCGTCAATGAGGATGGAACGCTGACCTACACCTTTGTTGAAAGCCTGAATGCGACGTATCCGTTCTATACCATTCGCCTGCTTGGTGGAATTCTGTTCTTCAGCGGCATGCTGATCATGAGTTATAACGTCTGGCGGACGATAAAGGGCACCAGTCCGGTCGGCCAACCCGTCCTGACACCGAGCACCTGAGGAGATCCGTCGATGAAACACGATGTCGTCGAGAGAAATATAGGACTCATGGGCGTCCTGATTGTGATCGCCATCAGCTTTGCCGGACTGGCCGAGATCGTCCCGCTGTTCTTCTCTGCACAGGTAAATGATCCCGCACCTGGCATTGAACCTTACGGGCCCCTCGAACTTGCCGGTCGCGATATCTATATAAGTGAAGGTTGCTACAACTGCCACTCGCAACAGATCCGGCCGTTCCGGGCAGAGACCGAGCGCTATGGCCACTACTCGATCGCGGGAGAGTCTGTCTACGATCGCCCGTTTCAGTTCGGCTCGAAAAGGACCGGGCCGGATCTTGCCCGCGTCGGCGGACGTTATCCGGATGAGTGGCACCGGATACATCTCATCAATCCGCGCGATGTCGTGCCGGAGTCGAACATGCCGGGCTATCCGTGGCTTGCGAAACGCTACGTAGACGGCGCAACCGTTGAGGGGCGCATGCTCGCACTACGCATGCTGGGGCACCCGTACACCGATGAGCAGATAGCAACGGCGAGCGAGAAAGTCGAGGGCAAGACGGAACTCCAGGCGCTGATTGCGTATCTCCAGGATCGCGGCACAAACATCAAGACGCGGAGATGAATATGGATCTGCCAACCCTTCGCGGAATCGTTACCGTGGTGTTGCTCGTCGCTTTTGTCGGCCTGGTTATCTGGGCGTGGAGCAGCAAGCGCACAACGGATTTCGAGGAGGCGGCACATTTACCGCTGGATGACGACAGCTTGCCGCGACAATCCAACGGCGACCAGCAGGCCTGATCGGTCGGAGACAAGGAAACATGAGCGCATTCTGGAGTTGGTACATCATCGTTATCGTCGCCATCAACATTGCTGGCTGCATATGGTTGCTCTGGTCGAACCGGGTGATGCCCGGCGATAGCACGGAGACCACGGGGCACAAATGGGACGGAGACCTGGAGGAATACAACAACCCCTTGCCCAAGTGGTGGTTGTACATGTTCTATTTCACAATTTTCTGGGCAATAGCGTACCTCATTATCTATCCCGGCCTGGGCAGCTTTCCGGGAACTCTCGGCTGGACCCAGATCGGCCAGTACGAACAAGAGGTCGCCAGGGCCGAGGAGAAATACGGCGCGTTCTATGCCGGTTTCAGAGACATGGATCTGATCCTGATTGCCGGCAATGATGACGCCATGGCCGCGGCCTCAAACATTTTCGGCAACAATTGCGCGACCTGCCACGGTTCCGACGGCAGAGGTGCGATCGGATTCCCCAACCTGACGGACGGCGCCTGGATGTACGGGGGTGATCCGGACACGATCCTCACGACCATTTCCAATGGCAGAAACGGTGTAATGCCGGCGCAGGAAGCCATTCTTGGCATCGACGGTGTGGATCAGGTCACCGAGTACGTTATGGCGCTCGCCGGGCTCGAATCGTCACAGGCAAAGGCTGACCAAGGGGCAGCGCACTTCGCCACGTCCTGCGCGGTCTGCCACGGCGCGGACGGCACCGGCAACCAGTTGCTTGGCGCACCCAACCTGACCGACGATATCTGGCTGCATGGCGACACTCGCGAGGCGATACGCAACACGATCGCCAACGGGCGAATGAATCAGATGCCGGCCCAGCTGGACTACCTCGGTGAGGATCGCGCCAGACTGATGGCCGCGTATGTCCTGAAACTCTCCGGTCAGGGCGGTGGCTGAACCAGGCCACTGGAATCGCCGCCAGAGAGACATCGCGACCGTAGCCTGGGTTTCCTTCCTGATGGCCGCTATCGCATCGGCGGTCTTTTTCGCCATGGTCGACCCCGAGATTCTTGACGGCGCGACGTCACCCGGGTGGCGAATCAGCCGATATGCAGGGTATGCGATCGGTTTCTTCATGTTCTGGATGCTGACGATCGCGACCAGCATCCTCAGCATATTCCTTGTACGCACGGAACGTCGTGCACAGGACATTGCGGGCCACAAAGACGCAGGTAAATGAGCGAATCAAACAAAACCGGCAGCACGGCACTGGTGTCGTCCTACGCTGTGTGGGAGAAAATCTATCCGCGCGAGGTCAAGGGCCGTTTCGCCACCTTGCGGAACCTGGCGGTGGTCGGATTGCTCGGCATCTACTATCTCCTCCCGTGGCTACAATTCGGTGACCAGCAGGCGGTTCTGTTCGATCTCCCCAACCGCAAGTTTCACATCTTCGCGCTGAGCTTCTGGCCGCAAGACTTCGTCTACATGGCCTGGCTACTGATCATCGCGGCGCTGTCACTATTCTTTTTCACCGCCATGCTGGGCAGGGTCTGGTGTGGTTTCGCCTGCCCGCAGACCGTCTGGACCGAAGCATTCCTGTGGATGGAGCGGATAACGGAAGGCTCCCATACGCGTCGCCGCAAACTCGACCAGGCCCCGATGTCGGCAGAGAAGATTTTGCGCAAGGCAGCGAAGCAGTTTCTGTGGATCGGCTTCTCGCTGTGGACAGGCATCACCTTCGTCGCATACTTCAATCCTGCAAGGGAACTTTTTGGTCAGATCGCGAGCTTCCAGCTTGGCCCGTGGGAGACGTTCTGGTGTCTGTTCTACGGCTTCGCGACCTATGGAAACGCAGGCTTCCTGCGGGAACAAGTGTGTAAATACATGTGCCCCTATGCGCGCTTCCAGAGCGCGATGTTCGACAAGGACACCCTGATCATTTCCTACGATGAGGCACGTGGCGATCCGCGTGGTCGTCGAAAGAGAAGTGTCGATCCGCGCGAGAAAGGTCTCGGCGACTGCATCGATTGCAAATTGTGCGTCCAGGTCTGTCCGACAGGTATCGATATTCGTGAAGGCCTGCAATACGAATGCATCGCATGCGCGGCCTGTATCGACGTTTGCGATTCGGTCATGGACCGGATGGATTATCCAAGAGGGCTGATCCGCTATTCCTCGGAAGACTCAATGGTGAACCGGCAGCCGCTAAAGATTCTCCGGCCGCGCGTGCTTATCTATGGCGCCCTGCTACTCTCCCTCGTAATCGGTTTCTCCCTTTCGATCGGCGCGCGCACCCCGTTGCGCATTGACGCGCTGCGGGATCGCAATACCCTGTACCGGGAACTCAACAGTGGCGAGATCGAGAACGTCTACAGTCTTAAGGTGCTCAATCTCGATACAGTCGATCACATCTACCTCGTCAGCGTTGAAGGAATCCCGGGCATTCGTCTGGACAGCGATGTGGAGGAACTGGCACTGGAGGCCGGAGAGGTCGGCCGTCTGGTTGTACGTGTTCGGGTCAATAGGGAGTCGATAGCTGGTTTCGGCAGCGATATTCTGTTTCGCGTGCAGGCTCGTTCGGATCCATCCATGAGCGACGAAACAAAGGCACGTTTTATCGGGCCAGCGGCCGGACCGTGAGCGGGAGTGTCGATGCAACACGCTGAGCAAGATTCTGCACCCCCCTGGTACCGCCAGTTCTGGCCGTGGTTCCTGATCGCGCTGCCCGCGTCGGCGGTTGTGGCCAGTCTCTTTACAGTCTATCTGGCGGTGCGTGAGGCGCCCGTGCTGGTCGTCGATGACTACGCCAAAATTGGTCTCGCTACACATCGAAAAATGGCGCGCGACAAACTGGCGGCAGAACTCGGGCTTCGAGCCGAGCTGTACGTAATGGAAGAACCGCGCAGCATCGAAATCGAACTGACAGCGGCCAACGGCATCGTGCATGCGACCGGCTTGAGACTCTCTTTGCTACATCCCACGCTCGCCAGCAGAGATCAGCATGTCGACCTCCAGCCGGTCGGTCGACGCTATGTTGCGATACTCGAAGAACTGCCCGCGCAACGCATGTATGTGCAGATTGAATCACCAGACCATACCTGGCGACTGACAGGTGAGCTGCTGCCAGGTGAGCGGCGAATCTCCCTGGTCGCCCCGGAATAAGGGCGGATCATGGGCGAATCCTGCTTTCACTGCGGCGAGCCGGTTACCACAGGCGACCGCTATCAGGTGCTTGTTGATGATGGCCAACTGCCTGTTTGCTGTCCGGGTTGCAAAGCGGTCGCGGAATTTATCCGTGATTCCGGGCTGGAGAAATACTATCAATTCAGAACCTCTCCCGGCATCACGGCCGATCGGCCGGACCCGGGAGTCATCAGCCCCGAATGGCTGGCATACGACCGGGAGGCATTGCTCGATCGGATAAGCCAGGAAACTCCCGATGGCAAAAGAGAGGCGACGCTGCAGATCGAAGGCGTGCGATGCGCCGCTTGTAGCTGGCTTATCGAACGAGCGCTGGATCGGGTGCCCGGGGTCGCCGAACTGGATGTGAACCCGGCTACAGCCCGGGCCCGTCTGCTTTGGGATCCACAGGAAACCGAGCTAAGCGAGGTGCTTGCCGCAATCGCAAGGCTTGGCTATCGGCCACACCCCATACAGGCCGGCACGGTAGCGACAGTGGCGCTGCGGGAGCGGCGGCGCGCGTTGAAACGCCTCGTGGTCGCCGCAATCGGGATGATGCAGGTGATGAGCTTCGCGGTCGCCATGTACGCAGGTGCATTTCAGGGCATGGACCCGCAGATACGTGAATTCCTTCGTAACATCAGTATGTTAGTAGCCACACCCGTGGTGCTCTACTCCGGTCTGCCGTTCTTTCAGGGTGCCTGGCGTGATCTCGTCGCCCGCCGTCCCGGGATGGATGTGCCCGTTGCGCTTGCCATAGGAAGCGCCTATCTCGCGAGTATCGCCAACAGCATAAGCGGCAGCGGTGAAGTCTATTTCGATTCGGCCACCATGTTCGTTTTCTTTCTCTCACTGGGCCGATTCGTAGAGATGGCCGCAAGACACCGGGCGGGGGAGGTGTCGGATACGCTCGCACATTTGTCGCCAAATACCGCCCTGAGAATTGAGGATAACGAACCTGAGGCCAGACCGGTCGGCCTATCGGAACTCGAAAGCGGGGACCTCACCTACATCAGGACCGGCGATGCCTTTCCTACGGATGGATGCCTCGTCAGCGATGTCGCCTACGTTGACGAGTCGATGCTAAGTGGTGAATCGAGACCGCTGGTCAGGCGACGGGGCGATGCGATCATCGGCGGTAGTCTGAATGCGGGCGACCCGGTCAGGGTCCGCGTTACCCGGGTCGGCAGCGGTTCCGTTTTGTCGAACATTTCGCGCCTGCTGGACCGGTCACAATCCACAAGACCGGCCCTGGCGAGAACGGCGGATGCGGTTGCCCGATGGTTCGTATCGGCGGTACTCGTGTTCACAACCCTGGTGGCGATCTGGTGGTATCTGCATGATGCAACGCAGGCATTTTCCGTGACGCTGGCCGTACTGGTCGTCACTTGCCCTTGCGCGCTCTCCCTGGCCACACCAACGGCATTGACGGCCGCCTCGGCACGGCTGGCGTCGCTGGGTCTTCTGGTTACAAAAGGGGATGCCCTGGAAAAGCTGGCCGCCGTCGATCGGCTGGTACTCGACAAAACAGGCACCCTGACCTATGGCCACGTTCGGCTGGAATCCACGCAAACGACGGGCCGGCTGTCGGAGCGACAGTGCCTCGATATCGCCGCGGCACTGGAGGCCGGATCTGAACATCCGATCGCACGCGCTTTCCAAAGAGCTGGCGTTGCAGCGGCTCGCAAGGTCTCTGTATGCGCCGGACAGGGCGTCGAGGGCATCGTCGAAGGCCGCGTTTACCGCATCGGTGTGCCGGCATACACGGCCACTCTGGCGACCTGCAATGATGGGGCCAGGAACGAAGGTGAGGATTTCTCTGTCGTTCTCGGCGACGAGAATGGCATACTTGCCCGCTTTCGCCTTGCAGATCCCCTGCGCGAGGACTCGGGATCTTTCGTGGCAAGCGTCAAACAACGCGGTCTCGAGCTCGAGATCGCCAGTGGTGACCGCTGCGAGACGGTCCGGACGATCGCTGCCGCCAGCGGTATCGATGAATTCCAGGGACGCCTGGATCCTGGGCAAAAGCTGGACCGGATTCGGCAATTACAAGCCTCCGGTCAACGCGTGGCGATGATTGGCGATGGTATCAATGACGCGCCCGTGCTGGCCGGTGCGGATGTGTCAATTGCGATGGGCGAAGGAGCGGCGCTTGCCCAGTCCAGCGCGGACATGATTCTTGTCGGCGGATCCCTGGCACCGCTGTCCACCGGTATCGACGTGGCGCGGAAAATGATGGCCATCGTGCATCAGAATCTGGCGTGGGCGGTAGTCTACAACCTGCTTGCCCTCCCCCTTGCGGCCGCCGGATGGGTGGCGCCGTGGATGGCCGTAATCGGGATGTCTGCCAGTTCGCTTGTCGTTGTCCTCAATTCGGCACGACTGGCGGGTACCCGCGCCGTAAAGAACCCGGCCGGTAGAGCCGATCGCCCGACTACCGACACGGCAGTGTTGCGGGCATGAACATCATCTATGTCCTCATTCCGCTCGGCCTGCTACTGGTGGGTCTTGCCGTCTGGGCGTTCTTCTGGGCGACAGCCAACGGGCAATTCGACGATCTCGATGGGCCCGCGTGGAAAATACTCCTGGATGACGATAGCAAACCGCCCGATACCGCGAGCGACCGTGCCAGAGACCGGCAGGCAGTGACCCGCGATGGAAGGTAAGCTGACACTACTGGCGGCGTTGACCGCCGGCCTCGTCGGCAGCAGTCACTGTGTGGCGATGTGCGGCGGCATCGCGGCCGCCCTGGGTGTCAGCGCGCGTCAGACCGGGTCTTCCGGTGCATCTCGCATTGCCTATGTTTTCCTGTTCAGCATCGGCCGGATCCTTGGCTATACCGTCATCGGGGCGCTGGCCGGTCTCATCGGGCAGGGAATATCCGCCGGTATCGACATTGGTTTCTGGTCCCTTATCGCACGCACGGCTACCGGCCTGTTGCTGGTAGCGATTGGTCTGCAGATCGCCTTTCACCTGCGTCTTCTGGCGCCCATTGAAAAAAGCGGTGTGTGGTTGTGGGCCCGGTTGGCCCCGCTGGCCAGAAAGTTACTGCCGCCAAGGCGGGCCGATCACGCGCTTGCGCTGGGCTTCTTGTGGGGCTGGCTACCCTGCGGACTCGTTTACAGCATGGTTCTGATGGCGATGCTGACAGGTGACTGGCTCCTCTCGGCCGCGCTCATGGCTGCGTTTGGGGTCGGTACTACTCCGGCCATGGCGACCCTGGGTATGGCATCGTCGCGCCTCAGGCCACCCGGCCCCAACGCACCACTCAGACGACTGGCGGGCCTGGCCCTGATTCTGTTCGGGGTGTGGACCGCCGCCCACCCGATGCTGTCCGCTATACGCGGGGGGCAACATCAGCATGGCGTGCACACGATGATGATCGAGAATCCTGACCGCTGACGCTTTTGGGGCTGCGCGAGAGTCTAGTCGGTGTAAAACTCTTTCTTGTAGATTGCCGAGAAACGACTCTTCTCGTTGATCGGCGTGACGTCGATCGTATAGATCAATGTCTCTCGGTGAGTCACGCCTGTTTCACCAATGTAATAGATACCGCTGCCGTCTTCTTCAACAATCTCGCGCATCGTGATGGTCTTCAACTGACCCGTCAGGTTGGTCGCCGTCACTGCGACACTACCCGTGACCGGCACACCGGTAGTGCCCTCTTTTTTCTTCAAAATCACGACATTCAGCAACGCCCTGCTATCGCTTCGTGCGATGCCGTACGCTCTGGCGACTTCCGCCGGCAGATCCGATGAATTTAGCGCATTGAAGTGAATCACATAATCGCCGAAGTCACGATAATTTTCATGCTGCTCAAGATGGACGGGCTGAGGCTCCCCAACCATCATCACCTGTTCCGAGTCACCGCAAGCTCCAAGTACTGCACTCAGGGCCAGCGCGGTCAAACCCGCAAAAAATCTCTTAGTCATTGAAGAACCGCTCCTGGATTGACCTGAACCACGAATATAGCCTATTTGCGGGCTCCGCTGTAGGCGTCGAACTCCGCGAGCCGGCAGCGGAGTGGGACTTCGCTGCCACCGGCTCGGGAATTGTCTTGCCAGCCCTCTACATCAGATTCCGGCAAATTTCCCGACTCCCGATGGCTCAACCGTCCGCTGGAGATGCCTCATCATGGAGTTGCCAGCCCGACAACATCGGAAAGATTCGAAAGGCCCAGAATAGGACAAACAGGAAACCCGACAACAGCAAAACAGCGACAATCAGCTCCGGCAAAGATGAAAACGGACTGTCTCCTTCCCTGAGACCGGGTATGACCATGAGGTAGCGGTTGAGCCACATACCGACAAGGATGACCGAGGTCACAATCGTCAGGGACCATCTCACTCTTTTCACCATGGCGAAGATCATGCTCATGATCGGAACGCCAATCAGGAAAAAGAGCATCACCCAGAAATAACGCCCATAGTGGCCGTACATCTGGAGACTCAGCACGCCGTACTCGTTGTCCAGATTCCCGTACCAGCTGACAAAAAACTGCGCCCAGAAAAAATATACAAAAAGAAGGGCAAAAGCGGTCAGATAGATACCCATACTTCGCAGCTGCGCGACCCCGAAATATGAGTCCATCGGGAGTATTCCAGCCAACACGACGAGCATCACGAACAGCGCCGCGGCACCGGCATACATATTGCCTACCATGAAATACATCGGATAGACCGTGCTGTGGTAATGCTCGACGAGCATCATTCCAAAGTCCCACGCGATAAAGGTCTGAGCGACAGCAGCGGAGACCAGCAATACAGGCGCCAGATAGTAAAGTTTTCGTTCGACGGTCGCCGCATCGTACTTCTTCCTGCGCGACTCCAGCGGGCGATAGATCATTCGCTGCAACGCCGATCCCCTGTTCGAATCCCCTGTCTGCGTATCGGGAATCATCCCCAGCAGGAAGTGGTACTTGGCCAGACCGTAGAACACCAGTTGCGCAACAACATTGCGCCACAACAAGAATGTTTCGTTCTGGAACGGGCTGCGATGCACATCTTCCGCATTGCCAATCCAGTAGTACAGTTCATGCCGCCCAAAGTAAAAGATCACCAGGAAACCGATGATCGCAAACGGTCCATAGGCCATCGTCATCATCTCGCCAAGACGGTGATACGGGCGCGACCACTTGGCGCCGCTCAATCTCATGATCGCTACAAAGCAGACCCCGAACTGGGTAAGCCCCAGCAGGTAGACATAGTTGACGACAAGGAAGTCCCAGGGAACAGCGGCAGGATCGGTCACCAGCGTGTAAATCAGCCAGACTGTGGTCGCCAGAAAAATGCCACCGAAAACCCTGACCGCCACCGTATATCCCCCCGAGGACGGCAGGATTCCAATGCTTCTGTCGCTGCTAGCGTTCATTTTGAACCAGTACCGTCTTGATGTAGTTGACGACGTGCCAGCGATCGATCACCGGGATTGCGTCGCGATAGAACGGCATCGCGATGCTACCGTGGGAAATGGTGTAATGAATCTGGCCATCCGGCTGAATCTGCACATAACTCAAGGTCAGATCCATCGGCGGCGGAGTAAACTTGAGGCCAACCTGTCCGTCTCCGTGACCCTCCATACCGTGGCAAGGCATACAATAAACATCGTAAACGGCCTTTCCCCTATTGATCGACTCTGGACTCCGCGGCGCGGGATTACTGACCTCCAGCCCTGCCGTCAGTCGATCCCGGACCAGTTCCGCCGTGTCTGCCGGCGCCAGAAAGAGCTCCTTGCCACCGGTAGGCACCGACGTCTTGCTGGTGGTGATCTCGACTTCCTGCGCTTTCACGGAGGGTTGATCACGCATGTCCTGGCTCCAGGGAAATGCCCATCCCAATGACGGGACCAGAAGCAGGATCGCCAGACCTGCCAAAGGCTGTGCGCTGACGCCGGTCATGACGACATGTCCAGGTCGCGGACTGCCTCGGCGCCGGCGCCTTCCAGAATGCGCTTCGCCTCCACCGGATCACCACCGTCATCAACGTCAACCACCACCGTAAACCGATCCGAGCCGGATGCGACCGAATAGGGCGCGTCCTGCCAGGCCGGCAAACCCGACACGAAGTGAAAGCCGAGTAAGGTGGCGAGGACACCAAACAGTATCGTCATCTCGTAGGTGATGACCAGGAAAGGTGGGATCGCAATGATGGCGCGGCCGCCGGTCGGCTGGATAAACGACAGCGCCGAAAACGTCGCCAGCGCGAAACCGCCGATTGCACCCGTGATCGCACCGACAAGCGAGAACCTTCTGACAGGCGACTTGCCGAGTCCCTGTATGGCCTCCGTCTCGTGCAACGGGATCGGCGACATCATGGTGATGTTGTCGAACCCCTGCCGATTTCAGGTTCCTGCCAGCTGATATGAAGTCTTCCTCATAGCCGAATGTCGCTATCATCTGCCTGGCCATTTATGCAGTCCTCCGCAACGGCTTGAGTGTTTCCTTCACCTCATAAATAGACACACAGGGCACCCACTTGACAAAGACCAGGAACAGGGTGCGAAAATATCGCGAACGAGCCGACCGTGATTGAAATCTCGACCAGGCTCGGGACATAGAATCCGAAGGCATCGGGCAAAAACTTGCGCGGTTGTGTCGCAGCGACAATCAGAAATCTCTCGGTGAACATGCCGATGTTGATCAGGATCGAGATGATAAACATCAGCGTCCAGTTCTTCCTGATCTTGCCGAACCACATCAGTACGGGCACGAGGGCACAGAACAGTATCATCTCCCAGTACATCGGCGCGTAAAAACCGAACAGCTTATATTTGATCGCTTCGTACTCGAATGAGGTGCCGCTGAACCAGCCGGTGAAGAGCTCCACGATATTGATATAGGTCCATAACAGCGACAACAGGATCAATAGCTTGCCGAGATTATCGAGGTGTATCTCACGAATGTAACGCTCCAGCTTCAGATACTTCCTCAGCAAAAACATCACGGAGACGATGCCGGCGGTGCCCGAGTAGATCGCGCCGCAGACAAAATATGGTGCGAATATCGTCTGATGCAAACCGGGCACCAGCGACAGGGCGAAGTCCCATGACACGATGCTGTGTACCGAAACGGCCAGCGGGATGACAAAGACGGCGAAGAATGTGTACGCCCAGCCCAGCGTGTGCCACTCCCTTGCCGTACCTCGCCAGCCGAAGGAGAAGATCGTGTACAGACGACGGCGCAATCCGCTGCTTGCATCGCGAACCGCCGCGAAGTCAGGCACCGATCCCATGTAGATGAAGATTGAACTCGCCGTTAGGTAGGTCGTCACCGCCATCACGTCGAACAATAGCGGCGAGCGGAAATTCGGCCACAGACCCATCTGGTTGGGGATCGGAAAATTCCAGTGAACGAACCACACGCGCCCCACGTGCACCATGACGAAGAACGCCGCCGTTACCAGAGAAAACAGGGTCATCGCCTCGGCGCTGCGATAGATCGCCTTGCGCCACGAGCTCTGGGTAATGTGCAACACCGCCGACAGCAGGGTCCCCGAATGACTGAGGCCGATCCAGAAAATGAAGTTGCCCAGATAGGTCCCCCAAAACGTGCTCTGGTTCATGCCTGCCGCGCCGACGCCGACGTTTAACTGATAAACCCAGGGCCCGAAAAAGCACACAACCGCAACGGTGATCGACGTACCAAGCAACATCCAGTACTTGGGACCCGTCTCCACCATGGTCCGCAGGATGTCGTCGTTGACCTCCGCATAGCTTGGTTCCTGGTACTCAGCCATGACCATGCCCCTCTTCTACCTTTTGCAGGTACACGACCGACGGCTTGGTGTTGAGCTTCTCAAGCACGGTGTAGCTCCTCGGATCCCTGACCTTCTTCGAAACAGCGCTCTCCGGGTCCTGCAGATCACCGAACACCATGGCCTCGGCGGGGCAACTCTGAACACAGGCAGGTATCACCTCCGCATCTCTCAGGCGTCTGCGTCCATCGTCCTTGGCGGTATCCTTGGCGATGCGGATTCGCTGTATGCAGAACGTGCATTTCTCCATCACGCCTTTCTCGCGAACCGTGACATCGGGATTGAGCTGCTGCTCCAGCGGTTCGTCCCAGGTATAGGAAAACCAGTTGAAATAACGGACTTCATAGGGGCAATACACGGCGCAGGTCCTGGTACCGATGCAGCGGTTGTAGATTTGCGTATTGAGGCCATCCTGATTGTGATAGGTGGCGGTCACCGGGCACGGCGTCTCGCATGGCGCCTGATCGCAATGTTGGCACAGCATGGGCAGGAAACGCAGCTTGATGTCGGGATACTCGCCCTGCCAGTATCGCTCGACCCGCAACCATTTCATCTCACGACCCTGCCTGAATCGCTTTTCGCCGACGATAGGCAGATTGTTCTCCGCCTGGCAGGCGACGACACAGGCGCCGCAGCCCGTGCAGCGATCAAGATCGATAGTCATCGTCCAGTGGTAGTCGAACTTGTCGTAGTACCCTGGCTTCAGGTACTTGCGGAAAGTGTCTTCGACGCTCATGTCTTCCCCTGTCCTATGCGTGCTTCTCTGTCGGTCCCAGAATCTGTCGTCCCAGGTCGCGCGTTACACCATCAGTTTTCACGAGTTTGACGCTCCTGCCCGTCTTGTTCAGACGCACCCGCGTGGCGGCGGCGGCCAGCGCACCTGTCGTCTTGTCGACGACCTCGGCCATGAGATCAATGGGATTGACGCCACGGCCCTCAGCATAGCGGCCGTAGGCCTGATGTCCCTGGCCCAGGGACATGACAACCACATCGGGACGTATCGCCTGATAGATGAAAACCGGCGCCTCTACACTACCCGCGCTGGATTGCACCTCGACAACATCCCCCTCGACCAGATCCATCTCCTGCGCCGTGCGCGGATTGAGCTCAACCCAGGTGCTGTAGACGATGCTCGTCAGAGGGTCCGGCAGTTCCTGCTGCCACGGCAGGTTTGCACCACGGCCATCCAGAAATGTCTGGCTCAGGCCGGTGTTGAGCACGAATGGGTATTCAGATTCTGCTCCATCATGAACCGGTGGTTTGGCTCCTGCCGATGTAAGAACAGTCGGGTCGACCGTTGCCACCTGGCGTGGCCCGCCGCTGGTTCGTGCCCACACGCCCGAACGCACCGCATCGTTCCAGAACTGGTCGAAGTCGGCCTCGGCCGCGTCACCCTGGTCCTCCAGGTAGACCTCCCGCCATGAATCGCGAACATAATCTTCCATCGTGTTCCAGGGCAAGGCCGCCGGCAGTTCTCCACCGATCTGGTGCGCAAGTTGCAACATGATGTCCCCGGTCGATCGCGTGTCGAAGACGCGGTCGACCACCGGCTGGGATATCGTCGCCACCTGTATTCCGACGCCGGGCTCGGGAACATCGTCACCCCAGCTTTCAAGATAGACGTCGGTCGGCATTATGAGATCGGCCTGGATTGTCGTCTCGTCCATAAAACTGGACAGCCCAACGATGTAATCGACTTTGTCCAGCGCCTCACTCAAACCCGATGACGCAGGCATACTGAAAACTGGATTTGTTGCATGTAGCAACAGGATCTCGACTTCACCACGAATCATCGATTGGGCAAATTCCTGCATACGCCTGTAGCTTGCCTGCCGCCCTATCCAGTCACTCCCCAACATCGGGTCGGGGTTGAACAGGACCCCGCCGCGCTGCCCAACGTTGCCGGCGATGTGGTTGAGAACGTTGACAGCAACCAGGGTCTCCAGCCCATTGGGTCCATCAGCGGCGGCACCTCCGCCGATAGCGAGACTGTTGTCGCTGGCGGAAAATTTGCCGGCGAGCTCCTCTATATCTTTGGCAGCGACACCGGTAGCCTCAGCGACGCTCGCGGGCGAATAAGACGCCAGCGCGCGGCCCCATTCGGACCGGTCGGGGCCTGAATAGCCCCCGGCCTTCACGATCGCATGTGCCATGGCCAGGGCGAGCAGGCCTTCGCTGCCGGGCCGGGCGTGAACCCATTGGTCCGCGTTGGCGCCCGACAAAGACATGCGGGGTTCTACCTGCACGCAGACACCGCGATGACCGTCGCGGCCCTGACGCATGTGCCCATATCCCAGGCTGTGGTGCACCGGCGACAACCACATCCCGAGGTAATCGGCGCCGAAAGAAATCAGGAAATCGCTATTGCGGATATCGTAGTAAGGCAGTACCTCCACACCGAAACACATCCTGTTTGCCGCATACAGATTGTGCGGATGCGTGTAGTCGTACTGCAGGTAGTGACCGGATCCCATCTCACTCATGAACCGTGCGAACAAGTGATCCAGATGACCGCGTTCGGTGCCGCTAAGAAGATGGAGCCGATCGCCGCCCTTGTTGATCTTCAATACACCCAGCCGGGTCGACAGCGTCGTCATCGCCTCGTCCCAGCTGATTGCTTCGTACTGCCCCGACCCCCGCTCACCCGTCAGTCGAAGCGGCGTCCGGATCCGGTCCGGGTTGTAGAGCGCATTCAGACCCGACTGACCCAGGGCACAGAGCCGACCCTGATTGACGGGGTGCGCCGGGTTGCCTTCGATCTTCTTCGCGCGCCCTTCACGGATTCGAACCGTGACGCCGCAACCGGCGGAGCACTGCCGGCAGCTTGTGTTGTAGAAGGTGGCGACACCGGGCGCCCAGTCTTCCGGGGGCACCACCTGTGGTATCAAATACTCGATCGGCTTCTTGATCGCGTCCGCGTACAGGAAACCGCCACCCGCCCCGACGCCGCCGGCGCCGACAAACTTGAGAAAGTCCCTGCGACTGATATTCGACATCAGGCCACCCGTTGTTTCCAGCCGGGCAGGTTTTGATCGCCCGTCAAATTGTTCAAGAGAAAAATCACCGCAACTCGTTCTACTTGTGACATGTCCAGCAGTCGCGCCCGTTATCGACTTCGCGCTCAGTGTGGCAATCGACGCACCACGGCATCCTCAGAGAGACCTGCCGTTCGATGCGGTCCATCGTCTCGACCGGGCCATGACATTGCTGGCACTCGATTCCTGCCCGGACATGCCGCTTGTGTGTGAAATGAACAAAATCGGGAACATCATGTACCTTGACCCACGGGATCGGCTGCTGCTTATCCCAGTATTGCTGCAACTTCTGTATCTCAGGGCGATCGGTCGCGATGGACTCATGGCAGCCGATGCACCTCGCGACGCTGGGCACGCCAGCCGATGGCGTTCGATCTGCGTACACGTGACAGTACAGACAGGGAATGTCGTTCTCGCCCGCGTGGATGCGATGACTGAACTCTATGGGTTGAACCGGCGCCCGGTCGGAATAGAAGCTCGCGTTGACCGCGTAGCCGCCAAGAAGTCCCAGCACCACGACGAGGCCGACTTGCGCCGCCCGTTTGAATGGTCGCAGTGCGTCAAGTACCGATATCGACATACAGCCTTCCCGTTCTGAAGCGAGATCCACGACGTGACACGAGCCACAGTATAGACGGCAAATTCACCCTCCGCTTTGCGTCGCCATCAGGTGCAGTGACGGGCCCGCCAGCGACTCATCTCTGATTCGAACGCGGGTCGGATATTCACCCGGTTCGGGGAATACAAGTTTTTCGAGGGGCAACACGAGACAGGTTCTTGCGGGCGGTCTGTGCGGCGGTCGCGCATCGACGTCCGTATGCCCCTTGATCGTGAAGATCGTTTTACCCGCAGGATCATCGATCTCTATTTGAAATGGTTGTTGGCCGTCGTCCGCTCTGTCCCATTCGATCGTACCAGCCAGCACGACATGTTCCTGGCGGGCAGGAAATGCCGGCGCATAGAGTTCGTTGAACACGCCCTCGATGTCTAACTTGCCATCGGGGCGGCTAAGTGCCTTGTCACAATAGAACAGCGTCAGCTTCATTCTTTCCTATGTGGAACTTCTGATTTATTCTGAGCGAAGTAGATCAGAGGTTCCTTATTTTTTAGCTGAGTTGGGCACGGCTGTGTCGCGCAGTCTAGCATGAGCCGCGGGGCGCCTTGTCAGGTGCGGCAACTTGAATGGCGTCGTGTACTCCGCTAGCGTGTGTCTCCTGCCAATAACGGCGGTATCAGATTTGTCCAGACGGGAAATACAATGACCAGATTTATTGTGCGCAGCATCATCGTGATCTCCAGCCTGCTTGCAGCAGGCATTGCTAACGCAGCTGGCGATCCGGCCAAAGGCAAGGAGCTGTTTGCCGTGTGTGCCGCCTGTCACGGTCAGAATGGTGAAGGTAATAAGCTACTAAACGCACCCGCCAACGGCGGTCAGGATGAATGGTACGTCATCCGTCAGCTGCGAATTTTCGCAGTGGGGTCAGGGGTTCTGATCCAAAGGACACCTACGGTGCGCAGATGAGGCCAATGGCCATGCAGTTGCCCGATGATCAGGCGGTAGAGGATGTCGCTGCTTACGTCGCGAGTATCCCGGCAACACAGCTGGAAAAAAATGTTGTGGGCAATATCGAGGGTGGCAAGGATGCGTACAAGCCGTGTGTTGCCTGTCACGGCGCCAATGGCGAGGGTAACAAGTCGCTCAATGCGCCGCGTCTTTCCAACCAACACGACTGGTACATCGTTCGCCAGCTTCAGAATTTCAAGTCCGGTGTCCGCGGAACCCATGCCAAGGACATTTATGGTCAGCAGATGAGACCGATGGCGCAGATCCTCGCCACCGACGAGCAGGTCAACGACGTGACAGCGTATATTTCGACACTGTGAAAATCGACGCGAAGCGGCCTGACTGTCGGTCCTGAGATGATCAGATAAATTCGCCGGCCGCCGGGCCGAGCTTGCGGTAGAGTTCCCGCCAGCGCCGTGCGGCAATAAATTCCTTTAGCGTTGCCGATTCGGATTCAAGTTCCGCAATGCGCGTTTTGACGACATCGCCAATACTGATGATGCCGATGATCCGGTCTCCTTCCATCACCGGCAGATGCCGGACTCGCCTGTCGCTCATGCAGGACATGATCAGGATCATGTTGTCGTCCGGCTGACAGACGATCACCTTCCTGGTCATGATCTCGGATACGGGTCTCTGGACGATCTCCGGACCATGATCCGCCAGGCCACTGACGATATCGCGCTCCGATACCAGGCCTGCGACGCTGCCATCCTCGTCCAGCACCATCGCTGCACCGATACGATTCTCCCGCAGCAATCGAGCGGTATCCAGGATTAATGTAGCGGGTGAAATCGAAAAAACATCGTGACCCTTTTTTTCCAGCAGGGTATCCACCGTGACCTGATAGGCCCACTCACGACTGTGGATCGTCCGGATCCAGGCATCCAGCACTTCATTGCACTGGCTTTCGAACCGGGGCCTGAACTTGAAGCGGTCCAGGACCTGACCGATAACGCCATATCGTGGCGTGTACTTGAACCGCATCCATAGGGTGACGTTCTTGCCCTGCTCCAGCATTCCCCAGGTGTATTTCATTTTCTTGAAGGCGAAGGCGAAATTGCTTTCGCCTACCGCCATCGTGAAACTGCGGTGATCTTCCCAACGGGTGCATTCCTCGATCCACCAGCGACCGAAATCATCATGTAGTTTTCTCTTTAGCCCGACCTGCCGGCCCTCGAGAATCTCGACCTTGTTGATATGCGGGGCCGTCAGCGCAAGACCCGTCATGTCGGAAATCACCTTCCATACAACATCCGGGTGTGCCTTTATCCGGCGTTTGAGTTTGATTACCGCCATCTTGTTACCCCTGGAAAGATTTCCACCGCGCCTGCTATCGGATTATGTCCCCATAGTAGACCACGGCGACGGTGACATGATGGTGTGATGCGGTATGTGCGACTCAATCGCAGTGCACAACACTATCTCCTGGAGTCTGTCGTCGACTTTGATCCTGGTTGTATTGTGTTGAGGTGAACCCGCGCGATGCCGCCTTGTCCAACGGGTCGTTGGCTGCTGGATTCTTTGTCGAAAGGCCAATATTCCGGATTGACGCCTAGTCGCAGGAAGGCGGCGCCGGTGCCATGGCGGTCAGGATTGCTATGATCTTCGGATCGATATCTGAGGAACGGGAATGTCCGCACAACACAGGTCGGGAATAACGGATTACCTTCTTGCCATCGTCATGCTGGCGCTCGCCGGAAGCGCGGGAGCGGACAACCATTGGGACGCCCTGGCTGAATTGCACGCCCTTGAGAGCCGCTTGCTGCATGCCGGCAGCCTGTGTATCGAGTTCGAGGTACGTTCGGAAGGTGCGGTCGAGTCCGAACTGCAAGGCACGCTAAAAATGATTCGACCGAACGCTGCAAGGATAGAAGCGACTGGCGAGTTTTTCGGCTCGCCTGCCGACATTTTGTTTCGCACTCATGCGAGCCGAATGTACGGGGATAACGGCAGCCAGCATTTCGAACAGGAGACGCCCATCGCACTCACCGAAGGACTGATCATCGGCATGACCCGAATGGGCCTGCTTCACAATCTTGCGATGCTGGCGAGCGCTTCGCCGCCCGATCGAACCGACGGTTCGATAAAGAAATGGGTCAAACCTGGCGACACAAAAAAGGGTGCTTCGGCATCCATCGATGGCAGGGGTGCCGATTCGCTGGAGTTTACCGTTGTCGTGGACGGTCAACCATCGGGTGACGCGATACTCTGGCTGGACACCGACAGCGGTCTGCCGGTCAGGCGGGAACAGCTTGTGCATTTCAGCCAGGGCGATATGAAGGTGACCGAACGCTATACGTCGATCACCATCGACTGCAGGATTCGTCCCAACTGGTAGTCGACGCGGCCGCAGCGACTATTCGACGCTCAGCAACTCCACCTCGAATACGAGCGCGGCGCCGGGCTTGATGGTCGGCGGGGAACCCCGATCGCCATAGGCTATGTCCGACGGGCAAACCAGTCGCGCCTTGCCGCCTGGTTTCATTTTTTGTACGCCCTCGGTCCAGCAGGGAATGACGCGGTTGAGCGCAAACGAAGCAGGTTCGCCGCGCTCAACAGAACTGTCGAATACCGTGCCATCACTTAGCGTGCCGTGGTAATGAACCGTGACGGTATCTGTCTCGCCGGGGCTTTCGCCCTCACCCACCACAAGGTCGAGGTAGACGAGACCGGATGAGGTGGTGACCGCACCCTGGATTGCGGCCATCGATTCCACAAACGCTGCCGCCTTTTGTTTCTCCTCTGTCGCAGCGGCTGCCGCGCGTTGAACTACGAATTCCTGAACTTTCGGTCCGTATGCGGCGACATCAACTTTCGGCTCTGCTCCCAATACCCCATCCTGCAGGCCCGCACTGACCATGGCCACTTCGTCTTCGCTGAGATTGAAATCCGCCATATTGGCAGCGAGCATTATGCCGATCGCGTAGAGAGTCTTGTCGGTCTCCGTCTGCGGCTGCTTGTCAGACGATGCCTGGGCCAGCGCCTGGCCGGTGAATGCGAGCAAGGTTGTATACAAGAGCGCAGTCGCGCAAGAGCTTCGAATCATTGTTTTGTTCCGCACTGTGTGGTCAGAGTCGCGACACCCTACCGGAAACGGTTGGGGTGACCAAGTACTTACGCTTCAGCTACCCCTGAATTCATCGGTTGCCCGGATCAGCAAATTGACGTTCCCCGGCTCCACGGCCGAATGACCCGCATCCGGAACCACATGGATCGCGCTTCCGGCCACGACCTGTGCAATTCCCAGGCGGTGCGCATCGGACAAACCACATCATATCTGCCCTGAACGATGACCGCCGGTATATGACGGATCTTGTCGACCCCCTTCAGAAGCTGATCCTCATTGCCCATGAAAACGCCGTTGACGAAATAATGGCACTCGATCCTTGCCAGGGCCAGGGCGAAATCATCCTCCGCACAGTGTTCAAGGTGCTCTTCGCGTGTCAGCAGGAAACTGGTGGCGCCTTCCCATACCGACCACGCCTTTGCCGCCGCGAGCGCAAGCTCACGATCAGAACTGTTCAGACGACGATGATAAGCGTTGAGGAGATCCCCCTGCTCCTCAGGCGGGATCGGTTCGAGATAGGACTGCCATGCATCGGGGTAAATCTCGCTGGCTCCATGTTGATAAAACCATTTCAGCTCACGAGGACGGCAAAGAAATATCCCTCTGAGCACCAATGCTGTCACATGGGCTGGATGTAGTTGCGCATACGCAAGAGCAAGCGTACTGCCCCAGGATCCGCCAAATACAAGCCACGACGAAATATTCAGGTGCTCACGCAGTTTCTCCATATCGGCACACAGGTGCCAGGTCGTATTCTCTTCGAGGCAGGCGTGGGGCCGGCTGCGGCCGCAACCACGCTGATCGAAAATGACGATTCGATAGTGATCCGGATCGAAAAACCGCCGGGCGCTTTCATCGCAACCGGCCCCCGGCCCACCATGCACAAAGACGGCGGCCTGCCCATCCGGATTGCCGCACTCCTCGAAATAGATTTCGTGTGTGTCCGAAACACGGAGATGACCCGTATTGAATGGATCGATCGCGGGGTACAGTTGCCGGGCAGCGTCGTCGGTGTTGTTCGCCGTCATTTCTTAACTCCGTGGTACATCAATAGCTGACAGGTTCAATCCGGCCCCGTCAGACGAGCAACACAGAGGCTAGCACAGCCTTTTCCGTCAAGCGCCACACGCTGGCAAGGCGACACGCTGTGCTAGTCTCCGGCCTGCAAAACCTAGGGAACCTCTGATTTATTCTGAGCGAAGTAGATTGTGATCCAAAATGTTCAGATTCAAGGCGCGAATCGCACGTAATAGCCTGCTATTGCGAAGATTTGCAACGCAGAAGCTGGATATTTTGGACACAAGAGTCGAGTTCATGAATAAATCAGAGGTTCCCTAAACAACGGAGGGTTGGATCGAGTGCAGCTTTGGCAACCTGTGATTGCTCTGCTGGTGACTTTCGCCGGTTTGGCTGCCGCAGCTCATGCTTTGCTAAACAAGCGGGAACCGCGTGCAGCACTCGGCTGGTGCGCCTTGTGCATGATGGTACCCATTGTCGGCCCCTTGCTATATGTCGTTTTCGGTATCAACCGGATACATGCGGTCGCGCGACGCCTGTATCTCCACGGCGAAAGGAGACCCGGCAAAGGTGGCTTCCCACCGGCACCTCCGGAAACGCCCGACTGGCTCTATCCCCTGGTCAGATTATCGGGCTCGCTGCAACACTGGCCTTTGACAACCGGGAACTCGGTGATCGAGCTTTATAACGGCGAACAGGCCTACCCCGAAATGATCGCCGCCATAGAAGGAGCGAACAGCCGCCTTTACCTGAGCAGCTACATTTTCGACACAAACACTACCGGCAAGCGATTCGCAGATGCGCTGGTCGCGGCAGTTGGGCGCGGCGTCGATGTAAAGGTGCTGGTGGACGGTATCGGTGAACTGTATTCATGGCCGCGGATCGGACGCTTTCTGCGAAAACGAAGCATCACCGTGCGCCGTTTTGCGCCGCCTTCCCTTTTTCCGCCTTCATTAAGGATCAATTTGCGCAATCACAGAAAGATACTCGTCGCCGACGGGCAGACAGCCTTTGCCGGCGGTATGAATATTGGCGACCGCCATCTGCAATCGACAAGCAGCATGTCGAGGCGGGCGAGGAAACATTGCGTCGTTGATATCCATTTTCGCTTCGATGGCCCCGTTGCCGCCCAGCTGGAGCAGGTTTTCCTCGAAGACTGGGCCAAGACAGGCGGCACCGCCGCCGGAGCAATGATCGATCCGGAGCCTGCGTTCAGGCAAGAGCGCGGGCAGGCACTCTGCCGGGTACTGACGGACGGTCCTGGCGAAGACATCGACAAGCTGATCGCTGTCCTGACGGGCGCGGTTTCTGCGGCACGGGATCGGGTTCTCGTTATGACGCCATATTTTTTGCCGCCGAGGGAGTTGATCGGGGCCATGGTCGCGGCCAGTCTCCGTGGGGTCGATGTGACGGTGATCCTGCCTGAAAAGAACAATCTGCCTGCCGTACACTGGGCGACACAACGGATGCTTTGGGAATTACTACGCTGGGGCGTCAGGGTCTACTATCAACCAGGAGACTTCGCCCACTCAAAGATTTTGATTATCGATGAGGACTACGCCCAAATCGGTTCTGCGAACATTGACCCCAGAAGCCTGCGCCTGAATTTCGAGTTGGCGGTCGAGATTATCGATCGGGATTTCGTATCGCGCCTGGCGTCCCATTGCCTCTCGGTAAAGTCGCGATCGTGGGAAATTACCAACGAGCAACTGGAGCGGCAGTCCGTTCCTGTTCGATTACGAAATTCACTCGCGTGGCTTTTTAGTCCGTATCTCTAGAAAGAACTCTCTGATCTATTCATGAGCTCAACCCTTGTGTCTAAAATGTCCGGCATGAATCAGAGGGTCCTTAGAAGGTGATGATGTCCGACAAAACGCCAGGCACAAGCCAGTTCAGAATGATGATCGAACGACGTTTTGCACCACTGTGGTTGTGCAACACGCTGGGCGAATTCAGCAACCAGCTGGCACGAGCGGCAACGGCTGGTTTGCTGGCCGGGTACGCTCTGACGACGGCCACCGCAGGGGAACTGCGTGGTATGGCTGCCATTATTTTTGTCATTCCGGCCATCATCGCCGCACCGTTTGCCGGCCAGCTGGCGGACAGGATGGCCGGACATCGGCTGATTAGCATATCCCGTCTGTTCGGACTGGCAGGAGCAATGGTAGCCGCGCTGGGTGTCTGGTTGGGTATCGGCTGGGCAGTCATTGCGGGTTTGTGTGTCACCGCTGTGCAAGCGGCTGTTTTTGGGCCTGCACGAGGTGTGCTGGTGAGAAGGCATCTGTCGGATAGCGAACTTACCGGTGGCAATGGCCTGATGACCGCAGGATGGCAATTGACTGCGGTCGCTGCGCTGGCAATCGGACTACTCGAACCAGCGGCATCCGGGACGGCGAATAAGGTACTGGCGGGCATGCTGGTGGTGACCGCCGCGACCGCCTGGCTCGCAAGCCTGGCGTTGCCGGTCACGGCGGCGCCCGCGCCCGGGATGACTTTCAGCTGGAATCCGATCACGGCCCTGAGAAGCACCTGGGTTCCTGCTGTCAGTGAACGCTGGACCTTCCTCGCGATCCTGGGCATCAGCTGGTTCTGGTTCACCAGCCTGACTTACATGATCTATCTCCCCGACTACGCGAATGCGAATTTTGGGGCGGGACGCGACGCAGCGATGACCATGTTGGCAATCCTGCTGGTGGGAATCGCTACCGGCGCACTGACCTGTGCGCCTCTGTCGGGCCGGCGGGTCGAACTCGGTCTCGTCCCATTGGGCGCTATCGGGATTCTCGCTACCGGCATCGATTTCTACTTCAACACGCCAGCCAGCCCGCTTGGGGCGTCAATGAGCCTCGAAACCCTGCTCGGGAGTTCCGTCTACAGACGGAGCATGGTGGACCTTTTTCTGATGGGAGCGGCGACGGGCTGGTATGTCGTGCCCCTTTATGCGGTGATCCAGCAGCGAGCGAAACCAAAGCAGCTGGGGCGGGTGCTTGGTGGAATGTACCTGTTCAATTTGATTTTTATTACCGTTTCCCTGGCCATTGCCGAGTGGTTTCGCAGGCATGGCATTGCGGTGTCTACGCTCATGCTGGCGACGACACTTTTGCATGCAGCTGCATCTGTTTACATTTTCTTGCTGCTGCCGGAATTTCTGCTGCGGCTCGTCATGTGGGTGCTGATTCATACTCTTTATCGTGTCAGTGCGAGCGGCATGGATAACATCCCCGAGGAGGGGGCGGCGGTCATCGTCTCCAACCACGTGACCTATATCGACCCGCTACTGATAGGCGCTCGCATACGTCGTCCGATTCGATTTGTCATGCACAAACATATCTTTAAGATTCCGGTGATCGCCTCCGTGTTCAGACTCAACAAGGCGATCCCGATCGTGTCCGGCAAGACGGACCCGGAGGGTCTGAAGGCGGCCCTCGACATGGTCGCAGCCGAACTGGAGGCCGGCCAGCTGGTCGTCATATTCCCGGAAGGACACCTGACGCACGACGGCGATATCGATACCTTCCGATCGGGTATCGAACAGATCGTGGCACGTACTCCGGCGCCCGTCATACCGGTGGCGGTACAAGGACTCTGGGGCAGCTTCTTTAGTAACTGTGGTGGCACCGCGCTGACCCACCGACCACGATTCAGCTGGTCGCGTATTGGACTGGTCGCCGGACAAGCGGTTGCCCCCGAACTGGTTTCCGCTCCCGATCTGCAACAGCGTGTCCTGGCGCTGCGCGGGGATCGCCGTTAGCAGGCAATGGTCCCGGAACCCGGGCTGGTCGTCACTTCGTCCTGCCAACACCTTCAGCTTCATTCTCTCCGGCGCCGACCTGATCCAGCGCCCGGGGAAACTGCTCGGAAGGTGCCTGGGAAGGAAGCTCTGACACCGGGGCGTCCGGTAAAGCGAGAGCGCCTCCCACATCGAGCTGGGCAACGAGGCTTCCCGAGGTATCGAAACGCAGCTTGAATTTTTCCAGCCAGCTGTCCGCATCATCCGGCGTCGCTTGTTTCTCGACATCGACGCGCGGACTCTCAAGATCCAGATACTCCAGCTGGATTTCCCGCGTGTTTCTTTCCACCAGGGCACTGATCTCAGTGCCATCGGCGGTTTCGAATCGCCACGCGCCAACCGGAACGATTCCCGGAAGCAATTGGTTTGCGATAACCGCGGGTTCACCGTCACCCGCACCCAGCAGGTGTACCCATTCGCCGGTCTGCACCAGCAAACGGTCGCCCTTGTCGTTATAGGCCATGCTCAGGATCGAGCCGTTGACCGCAAGGCTCACCGCTTGCGCCGGCGCCCCCCTGACATCCCAAAGGAGTATGCCGCCGTCCGCAGTTCCCGTAGCGAGATGCGTACCGTCGCTCCAAAGCGCCAGACTGGTGATGGAGTCCGGCACCGTGGCCGCCCAGATCTCCTCCCCTGTTCCGATATTCCACAGCCGGATGTCGCCGGAATTCGATGCGGTGACGGCTGTCTCGCCATCACTGCTCATTGCCACGGCAATGATCGCCTGGTCGGCTTCCAGGACATAACCCGGCTCTCCGGTCGTGCCATCCCAGAGCCGGGCTCCGAGCCCTCCGCCGATGAGTATGACCCCGCTGCCCGATACAGCCACCGATCGCACGCGGCCGCTGTCATGTCGAAATCTTTCACCGCTCACCGTCGGAATCGCAGCATCCCATAGCACGACGCTGCCATCAGCATCGATGCTGACGAGGCGGCTGCCATCAGCGCTAAACGCAAGGCCCTGGACCGCTCCACCATGGTTACCCGTTTGTTCGCCGCCGATGTCCCGGGCTGTCGTCCGGTCGCGGCCCCCGAACAGCAAGGCGCCGGATGCATCACCGATAACAAATTGATCTTCAACAGGATTAATAGCAATTGCCAGCGCTGACGGTTGTGCGGAGACAGCCCCTTCAAGCAACCCGATCTTGTACTGATCTGCGTCGCCAGCGTCACTTGCCGGCCCGCCGAGATTCCAGGTTCTCGCCAGTCTGCCGCCCAGCCCCGTTACCACGCGGCTGCCATCGGCGCTGAAAACCCTGGACATCAAGCCACTGGTTCTGCCTGACCATTCCGTCTGCGACCACTCGCCCGAGTGTCGGAGCGGACCAAGGGTCGAGCTGCCCTCAGGCAGATTCACCACCTGAAAACTCCTGGCGCGGGAATGCAACAGAATTCTGTCACCTCGCGCGTCAAACGATATCGACGCCGGATCCCAGCTCTCACGTGTCACGATCGGGTTGACCGTCTCGGTCGCGTCCTCACGCAGATCCCATATGCGCGCAGTCTGCCCGCTGTCGACGGTAAGCAGCCAACGCCCCGATGGATCGAAAAGCATCCGCTCCACGGAGATATCATGTGGCATCCATCTGTGATTTTGACGAGTATCGGTGGCCCATACCCGCACCGCCTTGTTCCCATCGAGAACGGCCAGCCATCGGCCACCGGGACCGACGGCCATGTTTTTGATGGTGCCGGCCACTCTTGGACCTCGAATTTCCTCACCCGCCACCAGATCCCAGAGCCGGACCATCGTGTTTGATTGCCCATCGCCGTCCGCAATGGCCAGAAAGCTCCCGGTCACCGACATCGCGGGTTCGGACAGAAACACCCTTGCTGGCTGCAATGTCAGCAGTTCCTGACCTGCGGCGACCCGCCAGACGTGTAGATTTCCATCATCGCCGGAACCACCGGTGACGATAAAAAGGCCCTCCGAATCAAACGCCATAACTCTCGATCCAGCGTTCACCGGTATGCGCGCGGTCACAGTGCCTGCGTTTACGTCCCAGATCTGGAGATAACCTCGAGTGTCCGGATTTGCGCTCACGGATGCAGCCCTGCGCCCATCCGGGCTCAACATGACACGAACATTGGAAGAAGCTCTTGGGTCTGATATAGGCAGCGGCGAACCGGGGGTATCCATCAGGGTATGACCGGCACGCGCCGAAACCCGTAGCTCCCAGCTGTTCAGGAATCCGGTCGTGCCGCTCTGCTGGTCCTCGACCTCGAGCATCCAGATTCCTGTGGCATCCTCCCGCATAAAGGCCGCGAGCCCTTTCTCGGAATTGGCGCTGAACACGAAAGGCTGATCCCGGTTCGGGTTCGGTCTGAGGATCGGTAACTCGGCTCTGCGTCCCGAGGGGGATATCAGCCGGAGCTTCAGGTCCGTGGGTTGTGGGTGATCGAGACTGACCGTCAGCCGCAAGGTTCCGACCCTGCCTGGCGTATCGATCCGAATCCGTCGCCGTGTTGTAACGAACTCCTCGGCCATCGCTGCAAAACCAGTATTGCCCTTGATCGGCAAACCGGTAACCGCACTCCATGTATTGATCACGTGACCATCGCGCAGGGTGATGACAATCTCCCCCGAGGCGTCGATACCCAACTCGTCGATCGGCGCGCCGGGTCTCAGCACTGTCATCAACGAGCGGTAGTCGTCGCCGAGCAACGCTGCCATCCGCCGGTATCTTTGCGGACTGGGTTGGTCAAGCGCTCGTAGCCGGTAGATCAGCGCCCGATCCCTCATCTCGACGACCTCGGCATCACTGGCGCGCCGATCCCAGAAACCCGACAGAAGTTCGTCGGCGATCATCACATAACCCTCGAGTGCTCTGAGATCCATATCGGCCGCGAGGGCCTCTTCCCACTCGCGGGCCTCGAGGCTTCGTTGCTCCAGAACGATCGCGAACAGTTCATCCGCTGTCGTCGCAAAACCCGGAATCCGGTGCAAGCCGCGATAGGCGTCGGACGCCTGCTCAAAACTTGCGGTCTCCGATCGCAATGTCTCGACATACGGCTTGGGTAGCAGTCGCGCATACCAGTACGGGATACCAACCAGCAACAACAGCGTTGACGCAATCGCTCCTGTAGAGCGCCAGTTAAACGGCACTGTCTGGCTGATCCACCGCGAGGAAAAGACCTGTGCATAGATTCGGTTGCGATTGACCAGCAAGCGATCCTCCGTGATCCTGGCGAGCCCGGCAATACGCAGGAATTCATGTTGCGAATCGTGGGGATCGTAGTGGATTTTTCGCCCGCGCCGAACACGGCGATAGGTCCGCAAGGCGGCCTGGGCCAGCTTATCCCGACGCCCCAGCAAATCCCTCATACCGCGCAGATTTGGTTCGTTGAACGGCGCATTGCCGGCGAGAAAACGGCTTTTTACGAGCCTGTCGACAACCTCGTCGGATTCGGCCCCGGCCGTGCTTCGGGCAACTGCGCGACACAGTTTCTGGGTCAGGTAAGGCTGACCACCCGTCCAGTACAGAATCCGGTAAAGCGTTCGTTCAGCATCGCCCGGCTCCTGGCCGAGTTCGCGGCACAAGGGCCTGGTCTCCTGGAAAGTGAAATCACACAGGTCGATGCGGCGGCCGATATCGTAGAGCGAGCTACTGCCCCCTCCCGGGACATCCACCGGCAGCGCGGTTCCCAGCAGTACGAAGCGCAGTCGTTCGTAATCCGGCTCGGATGCGCGGGCGTCGTGACACGAGCGCACGCTGACAAACAGGTCCGCCGCATAGTCCAGATGCTCGACCGCATCGATCTCATCCAGAAAGATGACGACCGGCGCTCGCGTCCCGGTCAGGACGACTTCCCAAAAAAATTCATTTAATCGTTGCAGGGGGGAAAGAGGCTTCTTTTCCTGCCACCAGTGCTGGAGATCGACGCTCAGCCTCAAATCCCGGACGATGCGGTAGGCGATACCGTAATACCATCGTCCCGCCTCTGCCGTCCGGTCTCTGCTGACGGTTTGCGAAAGATCCACCACCGCGGTAAGAAACCCCTGTCGCCGCAGCCGCTCGGCCGTTTTGGCGACCAGGCTCGACTTGCCGGTCTGTTGCGGTGCAAGTACGTAGCAGTATTCGCCGTCCAGCAGGGTCTCCAGCATTCGCCCGTCCGCGGTCCGCTCGATATAGCAACCCCTTCTCGGTTGCACGGGGCCGCCGACGACGTAAAACGCTTCGCCGTGTTTTTTTCGCCGGGTGGCGATTTCCGCGATGTCTGCTTCCTGCCTTTTTTCCAAACCCTGGCCCCAGGCCGCCCTGCTAACGCCAATTCTGATCGAAACACCCACTTGCCGCCAGCGACTCAGGCCACAAAATTCCCACGCGACAGCATGCCTGTGGCGCTGGCAGAATAGCTCAATGAGAAACCGGCGGGGCATTAGGGCCTCCCGGTCCGCCGCGGAGCAAGAGATGAGCCCTCAAGGTATCGATGATCCGGACACGCTCGTGGTCGAGAAAGTGCTCAAGCAGGATCTGTTTGGTCGGGTGGAACTGGTGCGATTGCCTGCGGCTTCCGGCGGTGGTCTGGCGACCCGCAGGAATACCAGATGCGCTCGCTGGTGGACCCGGCCTCTAGCCCGATGGCTGGCCGCGCGCGAGGCACGGGGGCTGGCGGCCGCTCGTGAGGTTCCGGATGTGCCAAGGATGCTGCACTGGGAGTCGGGAATCCTCCTGAGAAGCTGGCTGCCCGGCCAACCCATGCAAGTCGCCCGCCCTCGGGACCCGGCGTATTTCGCCCTCGCTTTCCAGCTAATCCGCAAGCTGCACCGTGCGGGTATCGTCCACAATGACCTCGCCAAGGAAGCAAACTGGCTTGTGACGGCCAACGGCACACCGGCGTTGATCGATTTCCAGCTTGCCTGGGCGCCCGGACGTCGAACCCGGTTGTTCAGAACCCTCGGCAGGGAAGACTTGCGTCATCTGCTAAAACACAAGCGCTACTACTGCGCGGATCACCTGACCGAGCGCGAAAAAAGAATTCTTGCCAAGCCCGGATGGCTGTCGCGGGCGTGGATGTCCTCCGGCAAGCCGATCTATCTGTTTATCACCCGTCGGATATTTGGCTGGCAGGATCGCGAAGGCGCGCACGACAGGGATTTTGATTGAAACAGCTGCTATTCGCCGCTGACCATCTCTTCGATACGCGTTACGAGCCGAACGATCTGGGCCCAGTCGTGAGTCACGATATCCTGTGCATGGGCGAGGTGATTGCGCAGCGATTCCATCTCACGGATTACTTTCTTGGCCGCTCTGCGGGTCTTGAAGCCCAGGGCGGTGAGCGCAGCAGGATCCTGGATCAGGATCTGCGCTTTATCAGTAAGTTGCAAGCAATCCAGCAAGGCTGACGGAACCCCGCGCCGGTCCCGTTCCTGCTGTAACTCCACCGCCTTGGTCAGACGCCCCTTCGATATCAGGGAGGCCCAGTCACCGTCCGGCCAGCGCGATTTGACCTGTGCCGTAATCTCCATTTCCATCAGTGTCACGATCCCGAAAAGCCACATGCGCACAATGGGTTTCTGAATGTCGCTGCGTGAGACAAAACCAACCACATCGCCCAGCATTATCACGAAGCAGTGATCGTGCCGGGTCAACACATGGATCACATCTGATAGCGACGCGTCGCCATCGATCAACTGGTCGCGCCCAAAAGCCCGCAGTCGACCGCTATCCGCATCCATTTCCAGGTCTTTGCGCCTGGCATAACCCATGACGAGCCCGTCAATCCGGATTCCCGCGACGGGGAGATCGTTGCCGGACAGTACATCTGCGATATCCCGCGGGTCCCTGGTCGAATCGAACGACCTGAGCGGTTCCGCGATATCCGTTGCCCGGAAACAATCGGCGAAGAGACGGACGACGCGATGTTCGGCAAAGGCCTGCGCAGTTTCTCCGGAGTCCAGGACATCCTCAATCTGCAGGCTGCCCGGCCTCAATGGCGGAAGACCCAGTTGTTCGCCGCTCTTGGCAATGATCCTTCTGGCCCTCGACAGCAGCCTGGGTTCGCCGCCTTCCAGCACTTCAAGCAAGGCCGATGCTTCGGTGACAAATATCCGGCCGAATGCTTCGTCGTGCTTGACTATGTCGCAGCAATTATCGATCAGATCCGCCAGCTTGACAGTTTTTGCGTTTCGTCCTGCGTGCGCCAGATGTTCCCTGTCTATCGCTTTTCGGACGGCGCGGTTTCCGTCCGAAGGTCTGCTGACATCGGTGAGTTCATCGACCATGATCGCGATCGTCGATCCGAACTCAGCTTCGATATCCTCAAAGGTCGCCGGCGTATCCTCCAGCGTATCGTGCAACCAGGCGCTGGCTATCGTCTCGGGGTCGTCGCTGACCGTAGCGACAATATCGGCAACCGCCTTCAGATGTGCATCGTATGGCTGGTTAGTATATTTGCGCCGTTGATCGATCCGACGGTGAGCCTGGGTCGCGAATTTCCGGGCGCGTTTGACAAGATCCTGCATATTTCGGTTCCAATCCGGCCGGCTTCAGGGCCACGATGTCATCGACTTCGGGGACGCGTCATTCTACAGGGATTGTCGGTCGTTTCGTGATCGCCCCGGCGCCCTCCTCAGCAAGAGGATTTCCATCAGCAGTATGGCGAAAATAGCGACAAGAGCTTAAGGTTCCTTAATTCGACAGGAGCCGGTCATGAGCACTTGCCATGAACACAATCGCCGCCGGGGCGCACCACAGGGGTCGGGATCCTTCGGTATCCGGATGAAACTACCGGAGGGAGATCCGATGAGGCCCTTGCTGGGCGACGACTGGCAGGCAACCCAGTGGTTTGCGACCGCGGCGGAAAGAGAAAAACGTCTTGAGGAACTAATGGCGCAGTTTGTGTACTACCGAAAGGGCGACCGCGCGAGCCTGAACTATGAAAGAGTCGACCCCTGACTGGTAACAGAGACTACCCGTCCTGTTGTGAACGAAAAACAAGGAACTCCACTATGGCGCAACCAAAATGCCCAGATTGCAGCGTGGAAGGCGCACAACACATTGTCGCCAGCGACAGTGAGGAAAAGTCGCGCGATGGCAAACCCTGGTTCAACGTAGCCTATTGCGACAATTGCGGACATGTCTATGGTGTCTTTACCAAGCATATCTTTGGTCCCAGGGGTGGGCCACAGCTTGTCGTTCACGGGCGCGGCTGATCCATGAGTGGATCCGCGCGAGATGCGTCGCCCGACGAACAAGTCGACGCCTTTCGGGCGATATATCCGGTCACGGTAGACATCCCTGTCGCCTGGGGCGAAATGGACGCTTACCAACACGTCAACAATATTGTCTACTTTCGCTATTTCGAGACCGCACGTATCAGCTGTTTCGAACGCGTCGGATACACCAGCCTGGCAAGCCAAAGCGGCTACGGCCCGATCCTTGCCGCCACCGACTGCCGCTTCCGACTGCCCCTCGTCTACCCCGATACCGTTACCAGCGGAACATACATCGGCGACATCGGAGAAACCGACTTCGTCATGCACTACGCAGTCATGAGCCATCGCAACGGCCGGGTTGCCGCTGAAGGAAAAGGCCGCATCGTTTCCTTTGACTACGGTGCGGGATGCAAGATTCCGCTGCCGGATGAAATCCGGCTACAACTCGAGCAGCTGCGCCGGCGTGATTAGCCCCCCCCCTGGGGCGTTGAATCCTGCGCTGCCAGCGCTTCTTTGTCTCTGTCTCGCCGACCCGGCGGTCGCCGCAGATTCAGTCAGCACGAAAACCCTGCAGCCGATAACGGTAACGGCGACCGGGCGAGCGACGCCGCTGGCAAATCTCGCGGGTAATGCCACCCGTATCGACGAGGACGAGATCCGACTGGTCGGCGCAACCCATGTATCCGAACTGCTGTACCAGGCGCCAGGTACGTGGATCGTTCGCGGCAGCGGTCAGGAACATCTGACAGCGATCCGATCTCCCGTTCTCGTCGGCGCCGGCGCTTGCGGCGCATTTCTCTACCTCGAGGATGGCATACCGATCCGCCCCGCCGGGTTCTGCAACGTCAATGAACTGATGGAAATCAATACCGAACAGGCGGCGGCCATCGAGGTGATCAGGGGTCCGGGCACCGCGTTGTATGGCTCGAACGCCCTGCATGGCACCATCAATTCGATCAGCCCGCGGGCCGATGAAGCCAGAAACTACCTGACAGTGGAAACCGGCTCCTGGGACTACTATCGGGGACGTTTTGGCGGCGGTACATGGAACGGGGAGCGGGGTCTTCAGGCCTGGGGGCATATTGAACACAATGGTGGATACCGCGACGACTCGGGGTATGACCAGGCGAAAATCAACCTCGCATGGGAAAGACCGTTTGGCAAATTTGATGCTCGCAGCCTGTTTTCCGCGACCCGGCTACGCCAGGACACCGCCGGTTTCATCTTCGGCAAGGATGCCTACAAGAGCAGCGACGCACGCAAGTCGAACCCGGTCGCAGGCGCCTTTCGGGATGTGGACAGTCTGAGGCTGATCACCGACTACTCGCTGCCGCTGGCGGCTGACCTCGAATTGCGATTCAGACCGTACCTGCGCAATTCCTATATGGAATTCACCCAGCATTTTCTACCCGGTCTGCCGGAGGAGGAAAACGGCCAGAACAGCGGTGGCATTCAGATCGCATTACGTCACGGTGACGGCCGGTCAAATTTGTTGGTCGCGGGTCTGAATCTCGAGTACATGGACGGCTTTCTGGAAGAAGACCAGGAAAACCCGATCGAGGATGGCTCCGACTTTCTGAGAGAGACAAGACCTGCCGGCAAGCACTATAACTACGACGTCACAAGTTCGCTCATAGCCCCATATGCGCATTGGGAAAAAGCGCTCAATGCCCGACTTCGGATAAGCGCAGGATTGCGATTCGAATATCTTCGTTACGACTACAATAACCGCATGCTGGACGGAAATACCCGCGAAGACGGCACCGAGTGTGGGTTTGGTGGTTGTCTTTTCAACCGGCCCTCGGACAGAGACGACAGTTTTCAGGAGTGGGCGCCCAAGCTGGGTTTTGTGCATCGCCCGGGCGAGTCGTGGGAGTGGTACGGATTTGCCGCAAGGGGCTTTCGATTCCCGCAGGCAACGGAGCTTTATCGTCTGCAACGCCAGCAATCGGTGGCCGATCTGGACCCGGAGCGAATGGATAGCCTGGAAATCGGCCTGCGTGGCGACGCGGGTCCGTTTTATTGGGATCTTGCCGGTTTCTATATGCTGAAAAAGAACTTTATCTTCAGGGACGCCGAGGGGTTGAACGTCAGCGATGGCAAAACCCGGCATGCAGGGCTCGAGTACCTCTTCGACTGGCAGATCTCGCCCGCACTATCATTGACACTGGATGGTACCTGGGTGCGTCATACCTACCGGTTCGACCGCACAGTGGCAGGCGGTGAAACGATCAGGAAAGGCGATGACGTCGACACCGCGCCGCGCAAACTGAACAACCTGCGTCTCGGCTGGCGCTATTCGCCAGGGGGCAAAGCCGAGCTTGAGTGGCTGTCGATGGGCTCCTACTACATGAACGCGTCCAACACGGTGAAATACGGCGGCCACAACCTGGTCAACCTGAGGATCGAACAAGCGGTCACGAAACGTTGGCGCGGGGCGCTGCGTTTCACCAACCTTCTCGATGAGACCTATGCGGAAAGAGCGGATTTCGCTTTTGGGAACTATCGCTACCTGCCAGGCCGGGAACGTGCGGTGTTCCTGGAATTCGGCTACCAGGGGCTCTGAACGGCGTGCCACTGAACAACTTCCGTCATATTTCACGCCAGAGCTTGAAAATTCATGCAGGCATGGTAAAAAGGTTCGTTTTCCGCCCTCAGGGACACCGTATCAAATGATTGAGACCGACAAACTTTGCAAACATTTTGGCAGCCTGGTCGCCGTCGACGATCTGAGCTTTTCGGTCAGCCAGGGTGAAGTGCTCGGTTTTTTGGGGCCCAATGGCGCCGGAAAATCCACCACCATGAAGATGATCGCCGGCTTTCTGACGCCGACATCCGGCACCATCAGTGTCTGTGGATTCGATGTCGAAGCGAACCCGGTCGAGGCAAAACGTCTCATCGGATATCTTCCGGAGGGCGCACCCGCGTACGAAGAAATGACGCCCCCTGCTTTTCTAGGCTTTGTAGCTGATATTCGCGGGCTACAGGGCAAAAAGAAGAAAGCCCGCCTGGATGACGTGATCGAACGACTCCACCTGGAGAAAGTCCTTTCACAGTCAATCGAAACCCTGTCAAAAGGCTTCAAGCGACGAGTAGGTCTCGCCCAGGCGATAATTCACGACCCTGAGGTTCTCATCCTCGATGAGCCGACAGATGGCCTCGACCCAAACCAGAAGCACGAGGTACGAACGCTGATTCGGGAGATGGCCGCGGACAAGATCATCGTCATCTCGACCCACATACTCGAAGAGGTCCACGCGGTATGTACACGCGCCATCATCATCGCGCAGGGGCGCATTCTGGCCGATGAGACGCCCGCTGCACTGGAAGCCCGCTCACCACGACACAATGCTGTCGGTCTGAAACTCAGCGGCGTGAATGAAAATGAAGCGAAAGCGGCGCTGGCCAGCCTGGCAAACGTGGCCTCCGTCGAGACAGGCGACGATGACCGCCTGATCGCGTTACCTGAAAGCGGCCACTTTATTCTCGACGAAATAGGCCGCCTGGCATTGGGAAAAGGCTGGCATGTAGACGAATTGCAGGTTGAACGAGGCCAGCTTGACGAGGTGTTCAGACTCATCACCATGACCGGGGAGGAGCGCACGTGAGAAATATCAGTATCGTCTTTCGGCGCGAGCTCAAGGCCTATTTTTCGACACCCGTCGCTTTTGTGTTTATCGTGATTTTCCTGGTTCTTGCCGGCGTATTCACTTTTTACATGGGTCATTTCTACGAACGTGCCCAGGCCGATCTCGACCCGTTCTTCAACTTCCACCCCTGGCTCTACCTGTTCCTGGTGCCCGCGATTTCAATGCGCCTGTGGGCCGAAGAAATAAAGACCGGCAGCATCGAATTGCTGATGACACTGCCGATTACGACGACCGAAGCGGTGCTCGGCAAGTTTCTTGCCGCCTGGTGCTTCTGCGGTATTGCCCTGGCGTTGACCTTTCCGATCTGGCTCTCGGTCAACTATCTGGGTAAGCCGGATAACGGCGTGATACTTGCAGCCTATATCGGCAGCCTGCTGATGGCGGGCGCTTTTCTGGCCATCGGCGCCTGTATTTCCGCCACCACGCGCAACCAGGTCATCGCATTCATCATCACTGTCGTTGTCTGTTTTGGCTTCCTCTTGTCCGGCTTCCCGCTGGTCCTCGATGCCTTCAGCGGCTGGGCGCCACAGGCGCTCACGGACGCCATCGCTTCACTTTCATTCATGACCCATTTCTCAACTCTTTCGAGAGGCGTTATCGATCTCCGGGCCGTGCTCTATTTCTGCATGGTGATCGGTTTCTGGCTGGCCGCCAACGCAATCATCCTCGAACTCAAAAAGGCAGACTAGCAAGATGACCACCCGCAGCAAGAAATCCATGAGCAGCACTGGTTTGATCGTGCTGGCGCTGCTATTCCTGGCCATGACCGTTCTTAACAACACGCTTTTTCGTGGCGTGCGGCTCGATCTGACGGACAACAAGCTTTTCACCATTTCCGACGGGACAGAGAACATCCTCGACAATATCGAGGAACCCATCAACCTCTATTTCTTCTTCTCCGATCGGGCCACCGATAGCGTCCCTTATTTGCGCACCTACGCCCGCCGTGTTCGTGAATTGCTCGAAGAGTTCAGCGAACGGGCGAACGGCAACATCCGGCTCACGGAAATCGATCCGATTCCGTTCTCGGAAGAAGAAGACCGCGCAACGGGATTCGAGTTACAGGCCGTGTCCCTCGGCGGTACCGGCGATCCGATCTATTTTGGTCTGGCCGCGACCAACGCCGTCGATGACCTGGAGGTGATCAAGTTTTTTCAGCCGGACCGGGAAGCTTTTCTCGAATACGATCTAGCGAAACTCATCAACACACTAGCGACCTCTGACAAGCGGGTCGTCGGCCTGCTAAGCGAGTTGCCGATAATCGGCGGTTACGACCCGGCTACGGGTCGCCCGCTGACAGCCTGGGCGGTGGTCACACAACTGCAACAGCTTTTCGAAGTGCGAAATCTCGACGTGGCGATCACCACGGTCGACGAGAGCGTTGATCTGCTGGTTGTCGTGCACCCGAAATCGCTGTCGGATCAGACCTTGTACGCCATCGATCAGTTTGTCATGCGCGGTGGCAAGTTGCTGACTTTCGTGGACCCGATCTCTGACGCGGATGTCCCGATGGATCCGACCCTTGCGAGCGCCGCCTTGTTCGCGGACCGCTCTTCCAACCTTGAACGATTGTTTAACTCGTGGGGCTTCTCGGCTAATCCCGAGGACGTCGTACTGGACCAGGTCAATGCTCTTACGGTCAACACCGGTCTGGGCCAACCTCCGACGCGTCACCTGGCGATGCTGGGCATCGGCGTTGACGGACTGGCACGTGACGACGTCGTCACCGCCGATCTGGACTCGGTCAACATGGGGAGTGCCGGTCACATCACATTGAACGAAGGTTCGACGCTGGATTTGGTGCCTCTGATCACGAGTAGCGATGAATCAGGCCTGATGCCGGCATCGGAACTCCGATTTCTTCCGGACCCTACAAAACTGCAGAACGATTTCACCGCCACAGGTGAGGTCTACACCCTTGCCGCCAGGATCAGCGGCCCCCTGGAAACGGCCTTCCCGGAAGGCCCCCCGGGCGAGGCCAGTGAGGATGAACCGCTGCCCGAACATGTCGCCGCCAGCGACGGACCCGCCAACATCATCGTCGTCGCCGACACCGATACCCTGAGCGATCGCATGTGGGTGCAGGTGCAAAACTTTTTTGGCCAGAGGATTCAGACAGCATTCGCCGACAACGGCGCGATGACCCTGAATGCAGTAGAGAACATGACCGGCAGCAGCGATCTGATTGGCGTCCGCAGTCGCGGCAATTTTTCGAGACCCTTCGATCGTGTAGAAGAACTGCGCCGTGAAGCAGATGCCGCCTATCTTGCCGAGGAGCGCAGCCTGCAAAGCGAGCTTGAAGCGACCGAGCAGAGGCTCAACGATCTCCAGTCCGCCAAGAGCGATGAAAACGTCGCGATCATTACCCCCGAACAGCGGGCCGAACTGCTGCGCTTCCAGGCAGAACGCCTGAATATCCGTAAGGCCCTGAGGGAAGTGCGGCACGATCTGGATATGAGTATCGAGAACCTGGGGACGAGGCTGAAGATCATCAACATCGCCCTCGTTCCCGCCCTGCTATCGATCCTGGCTCTTGTTTTCGTCTTGATTCGCTCGCGCCGGCGGCAGACTTAGGGAACCGCAATGAAAAGCAAAACTCTCCTGTTGCTCGCTCTCATGGTCGGCGTGGCGATCCTCGCGTCCACTCTGCTGAATCGACAGCCCGGCATCGGCAACGATACGATAAGTGGCCAGTTACTGGTGCCCGGTTTGAGTCAGTCACTCAACAAAATCACTGTTTTGCCAATTCTCGTCTCGGGTGACGATGGCGGGCCCACTTTTGAGAAACGGGACAGCGGCTGGGTGATCGCCGAGAAGAATAACTATGCCGCCGATACGGGAAAAATCCGGCAGTTTCTGATCCGCCTGGGCGAGGCCCGCGTGATCGAACAAAAGACCTCCAACCCCGAACTCTTTGATCGTCTGGGCGTAGAAGATGTAAGCGCTGACGCAGGGTCCGGCGCCCTGGTCGAGATGGCGGGGCTGGATCAGCCCCTGGAAATCGTTGTCGGCGATATAGAGACGAGAGCGGGCAGCGGCACCTATGTCAGATCTGCAGGCCAGAACCAGAGTTATCTGATCGACACCGAGCTGGTCCCGGCCCGAAAGCCGATGGACTGGCTGGATCGCCAGCTATTGGATATACCGTCGGCCGCGGTCAAAGACATACTGGTCACCCATGGCGATGGCGAATCTATCCACCTGGTACGGATCGCGAAATGGATGGTGGTGTGGGGTCTGCCGGAAGGCCGCGAACTCAAGAGCCCGACCGCCTCGGAGTCCATGTCGACTCTGTTCGCCAACCTGAGGCTTGAAGATGTCATGCCGGCTGACGAATTCGAAGCTGGCGACCCGGATGCCGAGGCTATCTACCAGATCGACGACGGACGGGTCATCGATGTCGCCGCGTGGAAAACCGATGCGGGGCACTTTCTCACGTTGGGAATTGCGATGGCGCCGGAGCAAGGGGACGAGCCCTGGTCTGAAGGCGAACCGGAAGAAACAGATACCGAGAGCCTGGCGGAAGAACCGCCGGCACCTCGCGCCGACCCGGCTGCAGTCGAAAAAAGCAATGCGCGTCTCGAAAACTGGGTATTCGAAGTCCCTCCGGCAAAATATGACTTGGTAGTGCGGCAGTTGGAGGACATGCTCAAGCCGCTGGAGGATCCGGATTCATAGAACAATACCTGGGTGGTTGTGGTTCTACACGTTCTTCCGAGCCCCGCCAAAATACGCCTGATCCTCGTCACCTCTGTCCCGCTTCCGGCCCTTCTTCGGACGAGTCCCTCGAAGCACTGGTACAGGGGATCACCTACCTCGCCGACTATGTCAATGCCGCCACTTGCCGTTTCCTGTTGCTCGTCGCCAAGTTCGATCTGATCCGCTCTTCCTTCGAGAAAGGCGAGATCAGTTATTCCAAGGTACGGGCCATGACGCGTGTTGCCACCCAGGAGAACGAAAGCGTGCTGATGCAGGTCGCCCTGCACGGCACCGCCCATCATGTCGAGACCACCGTGCGAAAATACCGTCGGGCTTGTGATCGCCAGATAGCGGACACAGCAACGGCACAATACGAGGGACGGGGTCTTGGTTATCGTCATGAAGAAGACGATTCCATCGTCATCCGGGTCAGGCTGCCACCCGAACAAGGCGCGATCCTCGTCAGGGTAGTACAGGCGGTGGCCAATCGCATGTGTCAGGAGGAACGTGATTCAGCGGAAGCGTCTCGTTCCGATGAGGGAGGCGATGCAGCGGAAGCGCCGCATCACGATCGACCACGAAACGGCCGACAGCGGCTGGTGTTCAGAGACGATCGACTACGACCACACCATCTGGTTGATGGCGACACGGGGGGCCGATGATTCCTGCTGGGGGAGATTCGATTAATGAACAAGTGAGTACCGGCACCTGTAATACGAGCGCCAGATAGTTACGATGCAGCACCTACGCAAACCAGTCGCCCTTATCCCTGATTTGGTCGGTGAAAAACGAAAAACCTCGGTTCGACCCCTAGTTACTAGTTACCGAAAGGAGAAAAGAACCGCATTCGCACCCATGGATGTCGACAAGATTTCACTGCGAGGATCTCCCAGCGGCATCGTGTCGTCGATGTAACCTAATGATTTATCTTACTTTTCACTTCTGCCTTGGTCGACTCTTATCGGAAGTATCTGAGTTTTTTAATATGAATTGTTGCGATGCAACAATTCATATTAAACTACCTCCATGCATTACTCCACAGACTACCAGGAGAGCAAGACCCTCGACGACGGATCAAGGCTGATCCTGCGTATGGTCCTGCCGTCGGACAAGGCCGCATTCGTGGATGGTCTCGCACAATTGTCCGAGAGTTCCCGCTATCAGCGTTTTATGGCACCTAAGACCGGGTTCACCGACACTGAACTGACTTTCCTCACCGAGGTCGACGGCGAGAATCACCTCGCCATTGTTGCCGGCCATGAAGAGCCAGGGGCTGAACCGGAGGGTATCGGCGTCGCGCGGATCGTGCGCGTGGATGATGATCCTGAGACTGCCGAAATAGGCATCACCGTGGTCGATGCATGGCAATGCCGCGGCATCGGTCGCTTGCTACTGGAGCGCATCGTGGCTGCCGGTGCCGAACGAGGCATGCGCCGGATTCGCGCCGAGGTGATGGCGGACAACAGCCAGGTCATGGCCCTGTTGAAGGATTACATTGCCGTCGGCCAGCTTGAAACCGATCACGGCGTGTTGTCCGTCGACTTCCCGATCCCCGATCAGAGCCCGACCGATGTGGTGGACAAGTTGCTGGAACTGATCCGGGCGACGGCGCAGGGCCTGGCCGTCACCCCCGCCTTTATCGGCAATCTGGCCACCCGCCCCGTCAATTCGGTCTTCGGTATTGCGAATCAGCTAACGCATACAGTGGCTGACCGCTTTGCTAAGGGAACCTCTGATTTATTCTGAGCGAAGTAGATTGTGATCTAAAATATTCAGATTCAAGGCGCGAATCGTACGTAATAGCTGGCTATTGCGAAGATTTGCAACGCAGAAGCTGGACATTTTAGGCGCAAGATACGAACTCACGAATAGATCAGAGGTTCCTCGACCAAGTCGATCGCGTGAAAACACGCAACCAAGGGTGAAACTTTTTCCAGGGCTATTCGTTCGACACACTCGTCGGCAGCGTATAGCTGAATTCGATCACTCCGACTGGCTCGTCGTGAAAACCGTACTTGTCGCGTAGCGCACGCCAGCGAGGATCCGGCATTATCTTTACGTAAAGCGGGATATCGATATGCCTCACCATTCCGGGTCCGTCCAGCGCAATCATTTTGTCCAGCCATTCGAATGCCTTGTCATTGTCCCCGACCCACGCGTAAATTCGCGCAATACTTTCGGCGTAGCCGTTGCCCTGGGCATCATTGCGGAGACTCGCAAACCGCGTCTCGAATTCGTCCATGCGGCCCAGATCGTGTAGCACCATGATCGTGCCCATTTCGCGGTTGCCGTCCAGCGACTCCATTTCGAAGGCCGCCAGGGACTTATCAGGCAACCCGGCAATTAGCCAGCTGACTCCAATTGACCAGTAGGCCCCGCCCGTCGGCGCATGCCACGACAGAAATTCTTCCAGTACACGTGCTGATTCTTCATGCTTCCCGGCCATTGCATAGGCATCAGCTAGATTGCCGATACACACACCACAAGCCGGATCGCGCAGTAGCAGGTAATTGCCCATTTCGATGGCTTCGTCCGGGCGGTCGACTCTGCTCAGGAAAAGAGTCACGACGCGTAGCAGATCAACGTTGTTCGGATCGATACTCATCGCTTTTTCGTAGAAACCTGCGGCCTCCCGCAGATCGTTGCGGCGATAGGCGAACCAGCCTTGCCATATCAGGGCAGCCATACCGTCCGGGTCGAGCGCCACGACACGGTCCGCCAGCGCGTGAATCTCTGCGTCGTTCTGTTCGAAGGATGCCCCCTCTGATATCGGAATTCTGTAGTACACGCGGCCCAATTCATTGAGTGCGGGAATGTAGTCCGGTTCAAGTGCAAGTGCTTCTTTAAGCAACGCCTGGGCTTCGCGGAGTTGGCTGCTGATTTCATTGTGCACGATGTGTCGGGCCTTCAAATATAATTCGTAGGCCTTCAAATCTATTTCTGTTGCCCTTGGCAGATCGTCGAGAAGCGTTATTTGCAGCTGCTCCACGATACTTGCAGATATCTCATCCTGGATCGCAAACACGTCATCGAGCGTACGATCGTAGGTCTGTGACCAGATGTGTGCGTCCGTTCTGGCATCAATCAGCTGCGCAGTAATTCGAATCTTGTCGCCTGCCTTTCGAACCGAGCCTTCAAGGATGTAGGAAACTTGCAGTTTTTCGCCAATTTCCTGCAGCGTCGCGCTGCTGCCCTTGAACGAAAACGCCGTTGACCGCGATATCACCCTGAGTTCCCTGATGGGCGACAGCAGGTTGAGAAGCTCTTCCGCAATGCCGTCGGAAAAATACTCCTGATCGTGCGCCGGCGACATATCCGTGAAGGCAAGCACCGCGATGGACTTGTCGCCGTAGGATCCCAGTATGGCATCGGTACGGCCTTTCTCGGTGGCGGCCTCTATCTCCAGCGTGTCCCGTGCGGGGTCCAGAATGAATTTATCGACAGCAAGAAATCCGACGGCCAGGATCAGCATGACGATAATGAGGCGATCGAGCGTCTTGCCGGATCGAGGCGCAATGGAGTCCGCCGGGTCAACGCTGGAGTCGCGCCTGAGGCCCTCGGGCGTCAACTCGAAGAACCAGGACAGGACCAGCGTGGGTATGAAACCGATCCCCAGCACCAGGATGATATTGGTGACCGCGATATCGCTGAAACCGAGTCTCGGCAGAATCGTGTCGGAAACCTCGATCAGCAACCAGGCCGCGGCCAGGTAGGCAATCGCTACCCGAAAGACATTACGGCGCTTGAGTTCATTGAACAGACCCATGGCGCTGTATTGACTCCTGTTGCCTTCAAACAAGGGGACAGTTTACGTATTTCATACATTTCGTAAACACTTGCTGTGCCCGCCGTCCGGTTAGGATGGCCGTCCGGCCAGCAGGATTCGGGTGGGCAATCCGCGGCGACAACCCTACACTGTCCCACCATGATCAGGGAAAGAGACTATCGGCGTATCGAAGATACCATCCACTGGGTGCGGGAGAATTTCCGCAGCCAGCCATCCGTTGGCGAGATGGCCGAGGTTGCCCACCTCAGCCCTTTTCACTTCAGTCGCCTGTTCCGTGAGTGGGCCGGCATATCGCCTCACCAGTACCTCAGGATCGTGACCCACGAGTCGGCGAGGACGGAACTGGCCCGAGGTGGCGGACTGCTGGAGGCGGCGGTCGATCTCGGCCTCTCGGGGCCCGGCCGTTTGCACGATCTTTTTGTCGATATCGAAGCCGTATCGCCGGGCGAGTACCGCAGCGGCGGGCAGGATATTCGTATCCGTTATGGAGAAGCGGACTCGCCTTTCGGGTCCTGTGCCGTCGCGACGACGCCGAGGGGTATCTGTTCACTGGAATTTGTCGATTCTGACCACTCCCATGACTTCGTTACTTCGCTGGCACGGAAGTGGCCGTACGCTGATCTGCAGCACGACCCGGAGTCGGCCTTCTCCGTCGTTCAATCTGTCTTCGCAACCGATCGGGAATCCCGATTGTGCGTGCATATCAGCGGCACCAATTTCCAGATCCAGGTGTGGAAAGCGCTGCTGCGGCTGCCCTCGGGCGAAACGACGAGCTATGGGGAAGTGGCCCGTGCCGTGGGCCGTCCCGGGGCCGCCAGAGCCGTCGGAAGCGCAGTAGGGAGCAATCCCGTGGCCTGGCTGATCCCCTGTCACCGCGTCCTGCGCAGCGACGGCAAACTCGGTGGCTATCACTGGGGTCCGCGTCGCAAGGAAGCCATGCTCGCCTGGGAGACCGCGCACAGCGTGTCGACGCCAGGCTGATCAAAAACCTGTCGTGGTCACGACAAGGCGTCATAAGAGTTATCATTCCTCCTTCCACCCGCGTGCCCCCGTGGCCGCGCGGGTCGTGAACAGACAACAGGAGAGAGACCGACATGGCAGAGGCAAGAATCGTCGTACCAGAAGACGGTAGCCAGATCACGATCGATGATGGGCAACTGAATGTACCGGACAACCCCATCATTCCATTTATCGAGGGCGACGGAACAGGTCCCGATATCTGGCGCGCGGCCGTACGGGTACTCGACGCAGCGGTCGAAAAAGCCTACTCGGGGAACCGCAAGATCAGCTGGATGGAGATTTACGCGGGCGAGAAGGCCAACAATCTCTTTCATTCGTGGCTACCGGAGGAGAGCGTCCAGGCTTGCCGCGATTACCTGGTCTCGATCAAGGGGCCGCTGACGACGCCGATCGGCGGCGGCATCCGATCATTGAATGTCGCATTGCGCCAGATGCTGGACCTTTACGTATGCCTGCGTCCGGTGCGGTGGTTCAAAGGCGTACCCTCACCCGTACTTCACCCGGAAAAGGTCGACATGGTGATCTTCAGGGAGAACACCGAAGACATCTATTGCGGTATCGAATTCGAGCAGGGAGCGGACGATACGGCGCAGTTTTTGGAACTGCTCAGGGAACACTTCCCTGAGCGCTACAACAAGATTCGTTTCCCGGATTCGTCAGGTATTGGCTTGAAGCCGGTGTCTCAGGAAGGCACCGAGAGGCTGGTGGGCGCGGCAATCGAATACGCGATCGACAACGGCCGCAAGAGCGTCACCTTTGTCCACAAGGGCAACATCATGAAGTTCACGGAAGGGGCCTTCCGTAACTGGGGCTACGAACTCGCCGAGAAGCGGTATGGCGACAAGACCTACACCTGGGACCAGTGGGAAAGGACCCGCGGTGAGAAAGGGGCGGATGCGGCCAACAAGGAACAGCAAGAGGCTCTGAGCGAAGGTCGGATTCTGATCAAGGATGCGATAGCCGATATTACTTTGCAGCAGGTGCTCACCAGGCCGACCGAGTTCGACGTGATCGCCACCCTGAATCTGAACGGAGACTACCTGTCGGATGCACTGGCGGCCCAGATCGGCGGGATCGGAATTGCGCCGGGTGGCAATATCAATTACCAGACGGGCCACGCAGTTTTTGAGGCGACACACGGTACGGCTCCAAAGTATGCCAATCTCGACAAGGTCAACCCCGGTTCGCTCATTTTGTCGGGCGAGATGATGCTGCGTTATCTCGGCTGGACCGAGGCGGCCGATAACATCATCAGCGCGATCGATGCTGCGATCTCCAAGAAGATCGTCACTTATGACTTCGCGCGATTGATGGATGGAGCTACGGAGGTCAAGTGCAGCGAGTGGGCGGATGAGCTGATCCGAAATATCTAGGGAACCTCTGATCTGTTCTGAGCGAAATAGCTTGTGATCTAAAATATTCAGATTCAAGGCACGAAGCGCGCGTAATAGCCAGCTATTGCGAAGATTCGCAACGCAGAAGCTGGATATTTTAGACGCAAGGTACGAGTTCATGAATAGATCAGAGGTTCCCTAGTTTGAACCAGAACACCAGGGATGCTGCCCTCGCGCAGCAAATTGCCGGGGAAATTCGGCAGGCCTTCGCAGATTACAATGAGGAATTCAGCGAGGTCACGCAACGCGCCCGGCTGCGCTTCGAGCAGCGTGACTGGAAAGCAGGCCAGCAGGACGCGGTTGAACGCATCGAACTTTACGCCCGCTACGTCCAGCAGATGGCTGATGCCATCAAGGTCTCGCCGGGGGATCGTTGGCAGGATCGTGAGCTCTGGAAGCTGATAAAGGCCGAGTTCGGTCAACAGATCAGCGACTACATCGATGTCGAATTTACGAAGACTTACTTCAGCTCGATAACGCGAAAGATTTTCGACACGGTTGGGATCGATCCCGATGTGGAATTCGTCGCGGTGGACTATCGTCCGATGGAGACGATCAGCCACACTATCCGCCTCAATGTTTATCGCATGGAAGAGTCTTTTGCTAGCATGTTCCGGCATGTCCTGGAAGACTATTCCTACGACGCTGGCTGGCTGGACATGGAGGGCTGCGCCCGTTTTCTGTCACGGGAACTCACGCGCCACTGGCGGACTCTCGGTGGAGCCCCATCCGTGCAGCGCATCGAGTTTATCCGGCCGGTTTTTTATCAAAACACGCGGGCTTACATTGTCGGGCGCTCGATAGGGGCCGACGGGCGCATGGAGCCGCTTGTCATTGCGTTAAAAAACAGCGGCGATGGCGTGGTGGTGGACGCCGTACTGATGGACAGCAGGGACGTCGGTATTCTTTTCGGGTTTACCCGATCCTACATTCATGTCGATCTGGATACCGTAGCGGACGCAATCGTGTTCCTGCGTACCATCATGCCCGGCAAGCCGGTGGCGGAAATCTATACCGTCCTCGGTCGTGCAAAACAGGGTAAGACGGAACGCTATCGGAGTTTCTTTCGCCACCTTCATGGATCATCGGACAAGTTTGTCGACGCACCGGGCGACAAGGGCATGGTGATGATCGTATTTACGCTGCCCTCCTACGACATCGTATTCAAAGTCATTCGCGATCGATTTGCTTATCCCAAGACTGTCGTGCGAAGAGATGTCCTGAACAAGTATCAGCTGGTGTTCAAGCATGACCGCGCGGGTCGACTGGTCGACGCGCAGGAATTCAGGCTTCTCCGTTTCCGCCAGCAACGCTTCTCGGCTGATCTTCTGGACGAGCTACTGACCAAGGCATCAGAAACGTGCAGGACCGAAGGTGACAAGATTGTTATCAATCACCTTTATGTCGAGCGCCGAATGACTCCCCTCAACCTCTTCCTGCAACAGGCGCAACCGGAGGAAGCGAGAATGGCCGTGCTGGATTATGGTCAGGCGATCCGCGATCTCGCCGCCTCAAATATTTTTCCCGGCGATCTGTTGCTAAAAAATTTCGGGGTAACGCGAAACGGGCGCGTGATTTTCTATGACTATGATGAACTGTGCCTGGTGACGGACTGTAATTTCCGCGAGCTACCCGTGCCGACGACGCTGGAAGAGGAGATGCAGGCCGATGCCTGGTTCTACGTCGATGACAATGACGTCTTTCCCGAGCAATTTATTTCGTTTCTGGGACTCGAACCAGATCACCTCGAGATCTTCCTCGAAGCGCACTCCGATTTATTGACCGCCGCATTCTGGCGCGACAGGAAGAATCACCAGATGGCGGGCGACATGGCTGAACTGCTGCCGTACAGACAGAGCGTCACGGCGCCGCGGACGCCCGACTGATCAGTTCGGAGCTACCCGGACCTGGCAGCCCGCATAT
>PVMK01189202.1_pt1 | contig 55292 bp, 55 predicted proteins | sample 1853481 | NCBI WGS metagenome assembly PVMK01 (sample SAMN08533507, study PRJNA380276) | Marine sediment metagenome, whole genome shotgun sequencing project.
CTATTTAAATATACCACCACAAATATTATAATTGGCCACTATATTAGGTACTTGAGGTGGTATATTTAAATAGGAAGGTTTAATAGTTAAAAGAATATTTCTAACAATAGCTTAATTCAGGAATAAAGATATCATCATTTGAACCAATAATCCTGATTCTAACTTCATCTACTATCCCCAGCCACCCTACACTTAGGCAAATTTCAGCTTATTGAGCATTAGTACACCACTCCTAATGTGGTTCCAACTAAGATTCAGGTGGGCTACCATTACACTTTTTAATACTTATATATTAAAATATATTAAAAAAGTGATATCTGATTAATATAATTGTTATTATTAGACATTCAGCTCCTTCAGAATATCACAATAGATAAATAATAACTTTACGAGGAGGTATTTATGAAAGAGATTAAATGGAACGAATCCCTAGACCTTATTTCACCCCTTTCATACATGTTGGTAACTTCCATCTCAAGCGATGGAAAACCTAATATCATAGGAATCGGCTGGTGGACTTTTGCTAATAACAAACCTCGTGTGATGGTAATTTCGGTAGGAAACAAGAGACAGAGTTACAAGAACCTAAAAGAAGTAGGAGAATTTGTTGCATGTTTTCCTCCCGAGAATCAAGCTAATGGTGCATGGCTCTGCGGTACAAAAAGTGGTAAAAAAATTGATAAGTTTAGTGAAACAGGTTTTGAAATGATTTCTTTAAATTCAGTCAAACCACCGATGATTGGTGGTTCAATAGTTGCATACGCCTGCAGAGTTACTAGTCAAGTAGAAATTACTGACCATACTCTTTTTATTGGTGAGGTATTAGAGATACATAACGACTCAGAAACAAAAAAGCATCTTTATTCAATTAACTATAAAAGATTGGTAAGTTTGGATATGGATTGTAATAATAACATTGATCTAGCCTACAAATAGGTTTCATAAAAAAATTCTGTTACTATTAATTATTCGTATTTGCCATATTTATGTATTGTATTTATCATCATTGTAAAATTTTCAAATGGCATCTCATTTACGGAACTAATAGTTGCAGCAATAAACCTTCCATCAACTTTTAGTGTATTTACTACATCCTTTACATAGTTCTCTGTTTCGTCCTTTGTTCCCCTTATCAATATATCAGTATCTATTCCTCCGTATAAACAAATCTTTTTGCCATATTTTTTCTTTACTTCCCTATAATCCAATCCATTAGCATCTATTGGAAAAAGTGCAGAAGATCCAAGATCAAGTATCATATCCATAATCTTTGTTGGGTCACCATCACAATCAAATATTATGGGAACATTAGCATTTAAAACTGGTTCATAAAACTTCTGAGCTCTAGGTATATACCATTTCTTTATTAAGTCCGGGTCTAGCATTGTCCCACCTTTGTGAGCAAGGTCATCTCCTGCCATAAGTACGTCAAAGCCTTCTTCTAGACCTGCTTTTACTACCTTGTAGAAATAATCTGATTCGACATCTAATATTTCCTCTACTAGCATCGGGTCATCATAAACTAAGTTAAAAAAATGTCCACCACATAAATTTCTATAAACAGGGACAAACATATTACCTGCTTGAAGTGTTATTGCAATGTCTGTATCTTTTGCTGCCTCTTTATATTTCTTTAAATAGCCTATTCTGTCCTTAACATCTTCATCAGTTGGCATAATTACTTTTTCCCATGCTTTTCTATTATTAACACTTCCATCATTTATTAGAACTGGTTTGCCTTCATCGTTTAATTTTCTAAATGGAGTATATGCTGCTACTACCATTAAAGAATCCTGGCAAATCTTATTACATACTTCCAAGAAAGACTTAGGGTGCATTGGTATTACCATATCACCTTCAGCAGATGCTCGTTCATCTCCTCTATATGGATCGCCTAAAGCTGCACAAGTGTTTCCAGCATTGTAGCCTATTATTTTTTCAACTATTTGATCGTCAATATAATGTTCAAATAAGGGAACCTTGTCCATTTCTTCTCCCCTAAAAGCAGCTAAAAGTCTTTTTTTGCTAGGTTCGTAACCAAGAGTTTGAAAATCCATCTATTTTTCCTTTCTTATTTGTGATTCAAAAGAAAGTATCGCACAGTTATTGATCCTTATGGTTTATTCTTTATTTAAATTAGTTTTTACGAAACCAGGTCACAAGCATCTTCTGGCATCCAATGAGGGTCTTTTCCTTCCCATTTTACATTGCATCCTATTGGATTAGTCACCGGGGTTGTTATTTTTTTATCTGAGATGTATTCATTCAAGGCATTCCATAAATCATTAACTTTCATCTTATCGGTATCTTTTGGATTATCCACTCCTCTTCCTGTATATACAAGCTTTCTATCCTTATCAAAAACATAAAAATGAGGAGTCCTTAGTGCTCCATACGCGAGAGCGATTTTCTGGTCAGGATCATAGAGGTAAATCCAGGGAAATTTCTCTTTTTCCATTCTCTTAGCCATATTCTCGAACGAGTCTTCAGTATATGTATTTTTACTGTTTGAATTTATGGCAATAAATTTGATTCCTTGTTTTTCAAAATGCAAAGCTGTTTTACGGGTAACTTCATCGGAGCCAATTACATAAGGACAATGATTGCAAGTAAAGAAAATAACAAGTATTTCTGTATCATTGAAATCTTTCAACGAATACATTTTTCCATCTGTTGCTTCCAAAGTAAAATCCGGAGCCTTTTCTCCTATTGTAAGTGTAAATCCCATAGTTTTTCTCCATCTAATAATTTTTATATTGTTAAATAATAATTATAATACTCAAAACCTTCCAATCTTCTAGTTTCCTGTTTTCTTAAACAGGATATTATTTTCCAGGTGAATATGTTGGAATAAATCCGCCTCTAGCTCTTTAATTCTTTCAAAGGTTGCAAAGTAAGTGTTGCAACCATCTTTAGGAACTTTGTAATCCTCAGTAATTTTTCTAAGCTCTTTAAGTATATTGCCGGCACCTTCATGTTCGTCCTCTAATTCACTTTTAACTTTATTAATCCTGGCAAGTAGCTCAGCGTTTGGGTCGCTACTATATTCTTTGATCAGTGGGAACAGGATCTCCTCTTCCTTTATAAGATGTCTTTCCAACTCTGCTTTTAGCATAGAAAAGAGTTCATGGACCCTAAAAAGAATCACATGCTTTGCTCCATGTACTGTCATTATTTTAATGGTTAACTCACTTAATTCAGGGAGTAATCTCTTTACATAAACATGGTGGGTATTTTCAATATATTCGATTAACTCAACAGGAGTCATCTTCCTGAAATCCTTGCTTCCTTTTTTTATCTTTTCACTTGCTTCAACAGCTTCATTTAGTTTCTTTAATACTTCACCTTCATCAAGGTTATTTTCTTTAATTGCATCAATTAACAACCTGTCACCTCCACAGCAGAAGTCAATCCTGTATTGCTTGAAAATCTCACTTGCCCCTGGCATAATTGAAACAATTTCTCCCACGCTTTGATCACTCTTAAAAGCATCCATTTGTATCCCTCCAGGCTATTAAATATATATTATTCTGGCTTGACTATACTGCCAAACCGATAAAAAATCTGTGATTCAAGTCATGATATTAATTTTAATCTCGAATCACACAAGTAAAACTGTGCAAAAGTTAGTCCCCATACTTATATTGCCCTGTATAAAATTATATCTGTAAGTAGGAGAAATACAAATGAAAAGGTACATCGGTACAATTATGATCTCAGCAGATAATCATCATTAAACCAACTTCATGGAATTATGGATTATAGATACATCTTGATATTTACAGGGTTTTCATATAATCTTTCAAACAATATAAATACAGTCCTACAGTGAAGTATTTGCTTATGAAAAAGTGTCCCAATTGTCTCACCTTATACGAAGGCCCGGATAGATTTTGTAAAAAGTGTGGACAAAAACTTAAAAATATCAGGAGTAATCCTTTCAGGAACTTTATAATAACTATTGTTGTCATTGTATCGATCATCATCGTCGGACTGGCCGCCTATCTTATATTGACTAATTATACGGAAATTAATCTGCCGTCCCTTTTTTCAGGGGATAATAGTTCCATATCGGATCAGCAAACGCAGGAAGAAGAAATTTCAGAAGACCTGACCTCTGAAGTTCCCGGTAAAGAAGAACTGGGCGAGGACCAGAAAAGAATAATCTCATTATTCGGTTACCCTGAACAATTCACAGTAATATTTGATGAAAGCAATAATAATAAGAGAATAGAGACCTGGATATATCCTGAAATGGATGCCCTGTTTATATTCGAAAATGGAACCTATAATGATGTAGAAGAATATTATGGCGAAACCACGCAGAAATCCGCATATAAATTACTGCCGGAGGATTTTACTTATGGTATGACTCCACCTGAAGTGGAAATGCTTATTGGGGAAAAAGGGACCGGTAGTACTGATGAAGACACTGGCCTTGATATCCTGACATTTGGCGAGGGGCAGATCATCTGTATATTTAATCCGGACAGTAAATTAATAATAGCCTTAAAACAAAATAAATTATCAGATGAAATATTAAATTAACCGGAGGTTTTTAAGATCCTTAAATTTTTTTACAAATACCTCAAAAATGAAAAGGGCGGAATTGTCCTCGGAATTTTAGCAATAACTGGCCTTATTGCCCTGGGTACTTCCATGTTTTCTTTTGGCAATAAGGCATTGGAGACAAAACAGAAATTAGTAGATGTTACAAAGTATTCTGACATTGGTGTATCGGGAGATCCGGGAAAGGACCTGGAAAAAAACAATGCAGCCCTGGTCGAGATCTCAATAGAAGGCGGCAAAACAGTTGTCGGAACTTATGATGAGACAGGCCTTCTGGTAATCGTTGATAAGTCGGGAGCATTAAATACTGGAAACAAGGATGAAAGTAAAAATACTGAAGAGGAAAATAGAATAAAATCAGATCTTGAAAACAGCGGTCTATCCTCTGATCCACTTTCAGTGGGTATATCAAAAGTTATAAAAGCCAAAATTGAAAATAATTCAACCCTTGACACTAAACCTAATGAAATAGACGATATGCTGATCAAGATACTGGAAGATATCGAGGAAAAAGAAAAGCTCCTGAACAGCATGGAAGATACCTCGGATGATGTTACTGGCGATAATGCGGAAGATATAGAACAATTACTGGACCTGCCTTCCCATATCGAACAGGTCATGTCAGCAGATGAAATATTAGCAGAGCAAAAAATAATAGATCTAAAAACAGATCTCGGTAAGATAGGCTCTGAAAAAAAATACCTGGAAAAGGAAATACAGGTTTACGAGGACTATGAAAAGAAGGGGGCCTCGATCACAGACACACAAACCTTTTCAAGTCTGAAAACAAGGCTCGATGAAGCTAATAAAAGAATCGATGATCTCCAGGCTGAGATCCAGAATGAGAAAGATAAGCTGACGGAGATCCAGGACGAAGAAAATACCGAAGACCAGGAAACAGAAGATACTTCAACAGATTCAGGTGAAACTGGAGAAATAACTGAGGAAGCAATAGAAGAAGTTATTACTTTAAATGGTACATTGAGTGATGGAGTAAACGCTTTTACAATGTCCATGACAATCAATCTTGGAACAGGTGCGGTTTCTGGAATACTTTATATCAGGCTTTATATTGTAGATCTTGAGTATCAGCTTGAAGAGGATGTGCCGATCTCAGGAAGTATGGATTTAGAAACCAGGGATATCAATGCGCAAGCCGGGGACTCAAAATTAACCGGAACATTGAGTGCGGATGGCAATAGTGCAAACGGAGCTGCATCAGGAGAGGACTTTTCTGCTGTCTGGAGTGTTTCAAGATAAATATTTCTTGAATAATTTCAGCCTTAGATTTATGTTCTTTATTATATATTTTTTAGAAAGGTGATGGTCTGGATTTTTTGGAGCCGATGACCGGACTTGAACCAGTAACCTGCTCATTACGAATGAGCTGCTCTACCATTTGAGCTACATCGGCATATTTACCCTTTAAATGCCTGATTGGAGATCATCCATTTAAGAAGTCTTCTTGTCCTTATTTTTACTAGAAGATCTGTCATTGCCGCTTTTATCTGTCTTAACAGTTTTTTCCCTTATTATTTCAGTCTTTGCACTTCTTCCGGCTGATGCCCTGGTCCTACTCCTGGGATCACTTGCTCTTTTCTTCGCTGACTTATCTGCCCTCTTATTCTTTCCATCTGGAGAATCTCCATTTCCCGGACTCTTCCCATCTGTTTTTTCATCAGACACTTCCTGGTTTTTCACATAATCCAGGTTTGGTTCGCCAAATTCATCAAGCTCGACTCTCTCCTTAGTCACCTCGACCTCTGCATAAGGTATGGACTTTCTGGTATGATTATCGAAGTATACGACAAGAGATTCTTTTAAGGGCTCATAACCGCAGACAACACCGCATCCATGGCATGACTTTACCTTTATGCCCTTCTCGGGTGCATTATCGACAAATTCCTGATATGACTCATGTTCGTATTTTAAGCAGCACATAAGCCTCCCACAGATTCCCGAGATCTTAAGCGGATTGAGTGGAAGGTTCTGATCCTTTGCCATTTTAATAGATATGGATTCAAAATCAGTAAGGAAGCTCTTACAGCAAAGATTCCTGCCGCAGGGACCCAGGCCCCCGATTATCTTTGCTTCATCCCTTACACCTATCTGCCTGAGCTCTATCCGGATCTTAAAATGGGAAGCTAGCTCCTTGACCATTTCCCTGAAATCAACTCTCTTCTCAGCAGTAAAGAAAAATATCATCTTGCTTTTATCAAACATCACATGAACATTTACAAGCTTCATACTGAGTCCATGTTTTTTTGTCAGCTCGCTAAATTTACTGTATCCTTCTTTCTCCTTGGTCCTGTTCAGCTCATCTACAGAAAGGTCATAGTAGGTGGCCTTCCTTACTATTTTATTCAGGGGAGCAGTTATATCCTGTTCTTTTATCTCTACCATTGGTACAGATACTTCACCGATCTCAAGGGCATCCTCCATGTGGCAGATAATTCTGTCACCCACCTCTGCCTTTATCCCTGCAGGATCAAAGTAATGGACATTATCATTTTTCTTAAAACTAATTCCGATTATAAAAGCCATCCGGCCTCACCTTTCAAGTATTAATCTGTCAATACTCAAAAAAATATTATCCAGAGCCAGTTCCGGATTTATTGAATACCCGAGATATGCCCTGTTTCCTTCTATTGCTTCTAGCAATTTGATAATTTTCTTGATCCTGACATTCCTGATCTTATTTTTAATAAAAGTATAGTTATTTTTAAAATTTAAATTTTCCTGGTTTACACCGAGCCTCACAGTAATAATATCTTCAAGCCAGGCTGATATTATATCAAAAACCTTGCTTATCCCCAACTTTTTAAATTTTGCCAATTTTCTCTTATGCTTGGATTTCAAAATAGAATGATATTTCTTAAGGTCCTCCTTAATATAGTTCCTACTATCTACTTTTTCCAATTCCATTTCCAGTGAAGAGCGGAGACCCGCCTCCATCTTCCTGAGTATTTCAAGAATTCTTAGTGACAGGTCAAGTGTATCGTGGTTTATTTCATTAGCTGCCAGTATCCTTTTAAGACCTTCATCCAGGTATTTTTCAAGTATTTTAAATTCTGCCTGCTTTGTCTTGCTGTCTTCAAATTCAAAATTCCATGAATACACGAGGCACCTGGACATTATTGTCGGAAGAATTACTGATGTATCTTCTGAAAGTAAAATAAATACAGATCTTTCGTCCGGAGGATCTTCAAGTGTTTTAAGCAATCTGTTGGCAGCTTCACTATTCATAAGCTCCGCTTCCCTTATTATACAGATCTTCCTGCCAGGGCCATAGGCGCTCATACCCATAAACCTCTGAAGCGCAGTGACCTCCTCTATCCGTAAAATATTTCCCTCAGACTCCACAACCAGTATATTGGAATTAATTCCCTTCATGCTCCCCCGGCAGATCTCACAAGTGCCACAGCCGCCTTCTGTACAGTTTATGGAAGCTGCAAACGAGAGAGCAAGCTTATATAGTTGATCTGTACTGTTCCCGGAAAAAAGATAGGCGTGTGAGATGCTGTCTGTTTCCACCATTGCAGAAAGAAGCTTGATATTAGATTGGTTCTTATTGTCATCTATTAGAAATTCCAGTTCCTGAAAAAGCCTCATAGTTTATCCAGTTCTCCATCTACTCTTTCTTTGATCTGGTCAAATATAGTTTTTATGTCCTGCTTGCCGTCGATGAGTATAATGCGGTCGCTATATTTTTGTGAAAGCTCCAGGTACCCCTCATATAAACTCTGTTTAAACTGAATCTCTTCACTCTCTATCCTGTCCCTTTTTTCTGGGGAACCTGAAAGCCTTTCTTCACCCCCGTCGACATCTACTGAGAGCAGGAAAGTCAGGTCCGGAACGAGCCCATCAGTTGCCCAGAGGCTGAGTTCCATGATCTTTTCAATACCAAGTCCCCTGGCTATTCCCTGATACACAATAGTTGAATCGAAGAACCTGTCACATATTATTATTTTCCCCCTGTCTAGTGCAGGTCCGATGATTTTTGAGACAAGTTCTGCACGGGAGGCTTCGAAAAGAAAGGTCTCCGCTTTATGAGACATGCCCACATTTTCCAGGTCCAAAAGCATCTGCCTTATCTTATCTCCAAGGACTGTTCCTCCTGGCTCTATCGTTGTTATTACCTCAAGACCTTTTTTCTTCAAATAATCAGCCAGTAGTGATATCTGGGTAGTTTTGCCCGAGCCGTCCAGTCCTTCAAATGTTATAAAAAGTCCATTCATATTGATCTTTCATGGTCAAAAGTTTGCTGATATCTTCATTTTAATAGAGCCTGTTATTAATTACGGCATTGAATGATCAGCCATTATAAAATAACTAATTAATAATATCTTAATAAGAGTATTTTTAAAATGTGTAATAAGGTAAAACAAAAACAGTTTATTATTAAAGTATTAAAAAAAAAGGTTTTCAATCAGATTTAGATATTTCTCTGGCTTCTTTAATTACTCTTAAATATACTTCTTCTTTCAATCTGAATCCTTTTTCGATCAAACCTTCGAGTATTTTTATTAAAGTATCAAAACCGATCTCTTTATTTTTAAGGGACTTGAGTAAAATAAATAAAGTTCCCTTAGGTTCAAGGTCCATAAGTTTTGCAGCTGCCCTTCCGGCTAAATCATCGATCAATACACTCTTGATACCCTTGTCCCTGGCAAGGATCAGTGTGGTTTTCTCACCAATTTCGATATCTATCGGAATATCCATGGATCTCTTTACCTTGCATTCAATGATCCACCCTTTACTTATCTCCTTTTCAATTATCGGAGCATCAATTTTCTTTAACTTTTTTCCAATGTCAACAACTTCCTTTTTTACTTCTGAAGAAATATAGACTTTGGAATATAACTTTCTTATAAGATCCAATCTTCCGACTTTTGCAAGATAGATCAGGGGGGTAGCATTTGAAACTATGGCGTTCAAGATATATTCTCCAGATCTTCTTTTAGGTCCTCCATTGCATAGGGGACATGTATCCTCCTGTTCCTGGCTTCCTCTATGATCTCCCAAAGAGAAAGGTCACAATTTTTTGCAGCTTTCCATAATGAGATCTTGCCTTTTTCATATTCTCCTAATGACTTTTCTATCATCCATTCAGCAGTCGACCCCATAAGGAACCTCCTTATGATGGTGGACCTGTCCATACCCTCTTTTTTTGCTATCCTGTCAATTAATTTCACTAGTTCATCGTCTACCCTGGTTGTAATCGTAACAGGCATTTTACCTCCGTATTAAATTTATTCAATTTAATATATATCAATTTATAACTTTATTGTCAATACGGATAAATATATGAAGGTAGTGGAATTTAAATTACATATGGTCCTAAAAAGTAGTAGGCTTTCATTTTTGAAAATATATTATTTTAGCTTTTTTTATTTTTAAGATGCTGGGCAGTCTGGTACATAAATGCTTCCAGACGCGTTTCAGTGGTACCCTGTTCCAATCCGTCAAAAGCAAGATTTAACCACGGGATGCGATAATCTTCCTTGATGCTCTTTGATATTGCACTTACAATATTTCCGGGTATACACGTAAATGGGAGTACATTTATTATTCCATTGGCTCCGTTCTTTATCCATTCCACCGATTTACCTACTGAAAGGGCAGCCTCGCCAAACCACTTTATTATATATGGTTCTGCATTATCCCAGACCTGGTATATTCCGTTTTCCTCTTCCTCTCTTAAGAATCCCCTGAGCGGTTTTTCCAGCTTTCGGCGGCTGTGGATAAGATAGCGGTTCATCATACGGTTTGACACATAAAACCTGACACCGCCAATAAGGCCTGTCAGGATTTCGCCGAAACTCTCCGTTGTCTTTGAAAGCTCTGAACCATTGCCATTGGATGAGAAATATTTTATCAGCTTATAATACAGGTCAGTCTGTTTTGTTATTATATCTAGTTTCCTAGTAGCAGTAGTGTGATCGGGCCATTCACCTATAGTGGGTATCTCCACTTCCCCGCCAAGAGCTTCTACATTCCTTATTATCTCATTATTGCTATAGGGGTGGTTCCTGACAAATATTTCACCGACTATACCGATAAGTGGTTTTTCTTTCCTGTCTACCGGAACAGTTTCAAATTCTACCCGGGCATCTGCAAGGATAGAGGCCAATTTGTCCAGCATCCCCCTCATTGGATCATTTTCAACTGAAAGGCACACTTTTTTCACATACTCTTCATATATTTTTTCTGTCAGTCCCTTTTCTTTCTCATAAGGTCTTATCTGCCTGAGGGCCTTGTTGAGGTAATCAACTGTATTAATGCCGAAGATACCTTTTAAGAGAAGCTCAAGACCTCTCTTTCCCTTCATATCATATTCCTTATAAAACTGGCTGTTCTCCGGAGCACCCGGAGCGATTATCGGGACATCATGGTAGCCTAGCTCCCGTATTATTATTTTTTGCATCTTATTATATTGACCAAAACGGCATGGTCCGTGAGTCTGCGGCATAAGAAATGCAGCTTTCTTGGGGTCAGTGTTCTTGAGTGTCTTTATTATATCCCCTGTTGTGATGATAAAGGGATAGCATTCCTTTCCCAGGGTATACCTTCGTCCCCATTTAAGTGTCTCATCATCTGAGTGAAGCATCTCAGCATCAATCCCCGCGGAGCGGAAAGCATGTTTTAATACTATTGCAGAATCACCCATATAAGGTATATATATAGTCCTTCCCTGGCTTTTTTTGAATGTAGCTTCAGCAAAGATGGATCCATTTCCATTATCTCCGCCAGCCGGAAGTTCTTTATTGAGGAAGCCGCCCTGCAGGAGGCTGTCCTGCCCTTCGGTTCCACCGGATACTATTTCTCCGGCGGTTATGCTGCTGCCGTTTGACCCGTCAGATAATCCCTGCTTCCCGATGGTCTCTTTATCCTGTACTGCTTCAAGCCCGGGTCTTTTTATCTTTTTCCTTGTTTTTTATATTCCTGAGTGAATCTATAAATGCTTCACACCTGGTGATCACACCGGCGCCTGCAGAATGCTCATCTACTTCAAGCTTCAAAAACGGCCTGTCCATTGCCCTTTCAAAATACTGGAGTATAAAAGAATCCGGACCGCATCCGAAATTCGTAATATATGTAGGGTAAAGTCTCGGGTCCTTTTTGATTATCTCTGCTGCACTCATTATCCTGTCCCCGAATTCCCAGTAAAGGTTCGGCCAATCATCTGAAAGGTCCACTTTATTAATGGGCAGAAAATCAAGGGGGATTACTTTTAGGCCAAGGCTCCTAAGTTTCTTGGGTACATCCATACTGATGGCACTGTCACAGCTATTATATGAACGGCTGGATATGACTATCGCTGTCTCATCTTTTCCCAGTTCCGAAAGTATTTTACCACCCAATGATTTTACTCCTGAGTAAAAATCACTCTGTGCCTTATATGCCTTCTTAGTCGCCACCCTTATATCTTTGATGTTTTTCCCAAGATCCCTGCCAAGCCCTGCAAGCTGCTTTTCCTGTGCATATTCTTTAAATGAGAAATTAATGATAGGGGCGAGCATCTTAACATCGCCTAGATCCATTGCAGCTTTAACTATTGACCATGTACCCTGTATGAATGGGCATGGGTAGCTTCCGGTCCTATCTCCCTTAATATTGTTCTTTTTCGTCGGCATATCCCTTGTTGTCGGCAGAAAAATATAGTCGATATCCTTATCAAGCAGATTTTTAACATGCCCCAATGTAGCTTTCATCGGGAAACATGTCTCGGCAACAGCAAGCTGCACGCCGTCATTTATGATCTTTTTATTAGTCTTATCAGACAGGATAAGGTCAAATCCAAGTTCAGTAAAAAATGCTTTCCAGAAAGGATAGAACTCAAAGGTAAGCATGGCATAAGGCATTCCAACTTTTTTAATATCCGGGTCCTTGCCATTACCGCCCGTATCGGTCACTGCCGGAGTATATGAATTCATCAGCAGTTCTTCCCTCATTGCAAAATAATCCGGAGTTTCGATGGTCTTTTTACTGGCCTTCTCATATCTTTCACACCTGCCTCCGTAAAAAAGTGGAGGACGGCCTGTAATTGATATTTTCTTTATCTCACAGTTATTGGGACACTTTTTGCATTCAAATGAACTTTGTGAGTACTGTATGTGGGGGATCTCATCAAACCCCCTGAAATTAGTAGAAATATTTTTTGTCTTGATCTCCTGTATTGCGCGAATAGCAGCACCTATGGCACCTGTGACCTCGTGGTTTGGCGGAACTATTATCTGGCTTGAAGTATATTTTTCAAAGGCCGCCACTACTGAATGATTAAATGCTACCGCACCCTGTAAAAAGATCTTATTTCCTATCTTCTTCCTGCCTACCACACGGTTTATATAATTTGCTACTATTGAATGAGCCAGTCCCGCAAGAAGGTCTTCTGTCCTGGCTCCTTTCTGGTAGTGTGAATAGACATTGGTCTCCATAAACACGGTACATCGCTCACCAAGGTTTAATGGGTTTTTTGCGCTAACTGCAATGCCTCCAAAGTCCTCTATCTTTATATCAAATCTTTCCGACTGTTCTTCAAGGAATGATCCGGTCCCGGCAGCACAAACCTTGTTCATCTCAAAATCTATTACCACACCGTCTTCAAGGGAAATATATTTTGAATCCTGGCCGCCTATTTCAAATATGGTATCTACCTCCGTGTCTATATCAGCTGCTGCCGTAGCCTGGGCCGTTATCTCATTTACTACAATATCTGCACCTACAAAGTCGCCTATCAGATACCTTCCTGACCCTGTGGTCCCGACTCCCTTTATAACTACTTTGTCCTTGATCAGGTCCCCTACATCCTCGATGCCTTTCCTTACAGCTTCAATGGGCCTTCCGGCTGTCCTTAAATATTTCTTGGCTATCAGTTTCCTATTGCCGTCGATAGCCACGACATTTGTGGATATGGAACCCACATCTATCCCGATATATGCTTCTACTTTATCGGTCCCGGATCCAAATGAATACTTTTCCCCTTCCGGGTCCGGCAAGATAGATTTTTCTATGGAAAGCGGTTCAAAGACCTCTTTTATATAAGCAAAGTTCTCTATATAATCATCAAATTTTTCAAATATTATCTCCCGGTCCAGATGGTCCCTTCTGCCTTTTTCCACCAGGGAAAGCGCTGCTCCTATTGCTCCCATAGATGCCTGATGTTTTGGAATTGATATCTCCTGTTTCAGGGTATTTTCAAAAGCTGCTATCATGGCCATATTGAATGAAACGCCCCCACAAAAGATAACAGGTGGGGCAAATTTATTTCCTTTAGCTATCTGGGATTTAAAGCTTCTTGCCATCGCATAGCAAAGGCCCATGGCAATATCTTCATCACTTGCCGCTTCCTGCTGGAGATGTATCATATCCGATTTGGCAAATACACTGCATCTGCCAGCAATTGTCGAAGGATTTTTCGAGTGAAGTGCCATCTCAGAAAACTTTTCTATGGTCAGCCCGAACCTTGAAGCCTGCTGGTCCAGGAATGAACCTGTTCCTGCAGCGCATAGTTCATTCATAGCATAATCCCCGCTATCAAGATCTATGAATTTTGAGTCCTGTCCTCCTATTTCTATTATAGAACTTGTGTCGGGACATATTTTTTTTACAGCGCCAATAACAGCTTCTATCTCATTTACAAAATTTATCCCGATATGACCGGCAAGGTCCTTTCCTCCGGATCCTGTAAAACAGATACCTATGATATCTCCTTCTCGGGACTCATTGAATACTTTCTTAAGATCAGTCTTTACAAGTTTTAAAGAATCACCCTGATGCCTGGTATAAGGCAGGACAGAAATTATTTTACCACTTTCATCGAGTATGGCACGATTTACGCTGATCGACCCGATATCATAACCAAGATACAATGCCATTCATTCCTCCGATTTGTTTCAATTCATACGGTATATAAAATATTTTAAATTTATATTTTGGGTATACCAGAATACTAATTTATCACTATATAATCATTGCGTAATAATATGCTATCACAAAAAACAATAACGTCAAAATCTATAGACTCATTATACTTTTTTCAGTTTTAACTTCTTCTACAATATTGATATCTAATATGTTAATATCTATTATATTAGAACAGAGAATGGAAATAGTTTAATAAATTCTTAAACATGATTAACTCTTTTAGAAAAATTATAGCTATTCTTATTATCATTATTTTTTTTATCCCATTTATCTCATCCTGTGACCCGACTTTTATTGATGCATACACACAGCTAAATACAGATTATTCAGGGGACCAGGACAATTGATATTGCTGTAAAGACTGATTATATTGAGAAAGGCGAGGTCGCACTTTCACAAAATCAGTCACTCTTTGATAAATTGCTGGATATCCTACCCGAAGGTGAGATAGAGACTTATGAAGAAGACGGATATACGCATTTTTCTTCTGAGATAACTTTCGAGGATGTCAACTTTTTAAAACATATATCCATAGATGATTTTTCCGACAATCCTTCAGAAAGATTCATCGCAAAGATGGAGCTGGTCGATTACTTCCTTCATAGTGAAGTCTTTTTTGAAGATTATGTGGATATGAAAATAGATGATACGCTTCTGGCCTCAGGTGATGATAATTCAGATTTTAACCGGCTGCATGACCTGGCAAGTTCCGACAGCAGCATACTTGCTATAACTTATCAGGTAAAGTTTCCTGTAAAGATAATCAAGTCAAATGCTGACCTGATCGGTGATGACAATATTGCAATATGGAACATATCTTATGGCCAGGAACAAAATATCCTGATAGAGGGAAAGAAAACAAAGTTTCTTTCCTATTTTCTTATTGTCATTCTTGGGTTAATAGGTCTTTTTGTATTATTTATTATCTTCGCCCTATTATTCAGCTCCCGCAGGAAAAGGCTTCCATCCTCAAAGAAGCAGACCAGGACATATGATAATTATTTTAAAAGAGACAGGTACTTCAGAAGTGATGATGAGGATGAGGTATAGGGAATATGCAAAAAACCCACAGGCTAAAAACTCCTTTAAGTGAGTTTGATATAAAAAAGCTCAAAAGCGGAGATATGGTCTATTTGAGCGGGACCCTGTATGGTGCCAGGGATGCTGCCCATAAAAGGATGCTGGATGCAATCAATAAGGGTACCACTCTCCCGGTCGATCTTAAAGATATAGTAATATTTTATGTCGGTCCTTCTCCTACTCCTCCGGGAAAAAACAGTGGAAGTGTAGGACCTACTACAAGTGCCCGCATGGACGGAATAACAGAACCGCTGCTTGCAAGGGGTGTAAAGGCAATGATCGGCAAAGGTGCAAGGGGGAGCCGAACTTAAAAAGATGCTCCCTGAATATGGAGCTGTCTACTTCATAGCCATCGGGGGCATAGCCGCATATCTATCTTCCAGGGTAGATGCCATTAAAGTAGTCGCCTATGATGATCTCGGGGCCGAGGCCATCCATAAGATCGAAGTCACAGATTTTCCACTATTCGTTGCATATGATGTTTATGGCGGGGATATCTTTGAAGAGGCTCTTATAAAATAAATGGTTCCTGCTTTTTTCGTACCAAAAATGCGACTACTATCTCATTTTCTTTTATTAAATAACTTATTGAAATATTCTAAAACCACATCCAGATTAAACTCCTCATCAGCTCTGATCATGGGGGTGAGATCACTTTCTATAGTTCTTTTTAGTTCTTCGATAGCTTGATCAGATAAACCTAAATTAAAAGAGTAATCCCCCTTATATCCATCAAACTCTAATTTTTTATTTACCAATTCTAGTAAATCCGGCCGCTCAAAATCAAATCCTATTTTAATAAAGTGACTCAGGTCATAATAATCTCTTATGGCCGGCACCAAGCGAGATATAGCAGCTTTTAGCTTTTCGGCTACGCTTTCTTCCAGTGATAGTGAAAACACACTTCCTTGTGGAAATAAATCCTCTCCGCTGAATGGATCTTGATAAAAATGCTTGATCTGTACAGTTGCAGGAGGCAAAAAAGAAGGCTGACGTAATGATATTTCCAATTTTATGCCTTCATCATGTTTCGTAATAATTGACTGATACTGAAGATTAAAGAGATATTGTGTTGAATTATTAAATCCCTTTCCTTCAGGGTCATCACTTGTGAATCCCAAATAAGATAAAAAAGACGGCATCTTCTTTCTAATCGATATTATGGCTTTTGACCTCTTCCCACGTGTGGAAACATCAATATTACTCCTGTATGAAAAATCTAAATCCTCACTTAATCTATGATAATTCAAATAAACTTTATTTAATAATGTTCCACCTTTAAATACGATGTCATGACTTAAATGATCATTGACAGCATTGAGAATCTTTGTCAAGTGATAATCTTTCTCTATAATAGCTGGACGAAATCCCTGCTTATCAGCTATAAAATTAATAATGTCTTTTAGTCTTCTCTTATCCATTAATGATAACCTTCCAATCTTGATTCACTTTTCCTTTCCGGGATTTAACAAAAGGATTGAAGGTTACATATGTATTTTTCGAACCAATAGATCTTCCCAGCAAAGTTAAATCATTTAGAGAAACGCCTGCTTTCTCAAGCATAAGCCCGGCTCTCTTACGAACAGCCACTACCGGATATTTTATTAAGTACTGTATGAATTTTTGAAGATCTATATTGTTGATTTGCTCATTAATAACAGATTGAACATTTTTCCATGAGCCCATCGGTTTGAATATAAAATCTACAAGTGTTCGTTCTTTGTCGCTGATTGAAATATCTTCTTCATCTATTCTTATTTTTTTGATTCCATACATTTTTCTGGAAGATACTTTAATTGCTACATATCTGATATTTTTAATGTTTCGTTTCCATTCTTTCATTGTGTTTAAGACCGTAATCGATTGTGGGATCTGCTCTGTAAATCCCCAGTAATCATACATCGAACTGTACCCGATATAATAAGGGATATCATCCATCCATAATGCCGCCACAACATATTCATTTGGCATCCAAAGTTGATTTGGAGCCTTTAAAGGTACCATCAGGTAACGACCTCTTCTTAACTGTATGAGCCGATTTCTTTTAGTAAGATTGTCAAGCATGCTAGTTGCTTTTCGATAGCTGCCCAACACTTTTACCGCGTATTTGGTCGTAATGACCTTTTGTTTCTCAAATTCAGTTCGAGATAATAAATAGACCGCATCTTTTGAAAGTTCAGAATAGCCTGTTTCATTCATTGTTTTATTTCCTTATATTTCCATTTGAAATGGAATTACTATGAATGAATACAACATACTACTTTACATCTTACTTGTCAATTAAATTTCAATAAGTTAAAGAAGGGGTTACATTGACAGAATTATCATACTAAACTTTATAATTATTTAGCATATGATATTTATGGCGGGGATATCTTTGAAGAGGCTCTCCTGAGTGAGTGACACTGGATAAATACTGCCACCGGAAGTGTTGCTATATGGCATGGGGCAAATTCAATATTGCAGCCTATCGCTGTAGTCGTCCCTCCAAGACCTTGCGGTCCTATACCTGTACTGTTTACAGCTTCCAGTATCTTTTGCTCAAGCAACTCATACCTCTTATCGCTATTCCTGGTTCCAAGATCCCTAAAAGCAGCACTACGGGCCATCTTTGTAACTACTGAAGCAGTTCCTCCAATGCCTATGCCCAGAATAACCGGCGGGCAACATTTAGTCACATTGGCCCTGACCAGGTCGACTACAAGCTTAATAATATCTTCTTCATCTATTGAAGGATTCTGCATCCTGAGATATGAACAATTTTCACTTCCTCCACCCTTAAGTGAGACTTCTATTTTAAGTCCCGGCTCATCAGTTAATTCGGTAGATATAAAAGCAGGTGTATTATATCCCGTGTTCATCCGGCTATATAGTGGATCGGTAACTATTGATTTTCTTAAAAAATTTTTGCTGTAAGCATTAGCTGTCGCATCATCCAGGTGTTTTTGCAGATCCCCGCTTCCTTCAATACAGATCCCGGGACCGATTTTCAGATTTATATATGTATTGCCGCAGTCCTGGCAGAGTGGAAGTTTTTCCTTTTTAGCTGAGCCGGCATTTTCCAGTATAAGTCTTAAAACTTCCTTAGCGGACTTTCCGGTTTCGGTATCCAGATAATATTTTAGTGTTCCGGTAATATCGGCAGGAAGTTCAAAGCTAGCTTTTGTTATCAGTTCCGCTACTTTGTTTTTTATTTTTGTAATTTCTATACTTTTCATCTTTTCCCGGACAGTCTGGATTGATACAGAGGTCCCAGGGTCTTTTACCCTTGCTTATGATCTTTACCATGGGATGCTCGCAATGTTTACACAGATCCTTTCCTGTTACCAGCAGACCCTTCTGGGGTAATGGAAAAGTGTTTCTACACTTAGGATATGCATTACATCCAATAAACCTTTTTTTAGAAGCTCTGGCGACCCTTACTATAAGATTTCCCTCACAGTCTTCAAGTTGGCATTTTCCAACTATAAGATCTTCCCTTATACCCTTTTTTATTTCCGTTGCGATCTCTTCTTTTTCTTTCTGGAGCACTGTCATTACTTCTCTTAACATATCCCTGGACCTATCCACGATTTCTTCCCTGGTCTCATCTCCATTTACTATACCGTCCATGTACATCTCAAGTTCGGATGTCATCCCGGGGGAGGATATTTTTTCAGCATGTTTTTTGAGCATCTTTATAACTGCGATGGCTTTTTCTGATGGTTCAAGCGGGTTTGGCCTTACATATCCCCTGTTGGACAGGGTCTGTATTATCGAATGCCTTGTAGCTTTCGTACCAAGGCCCAGCTCTTCCATCTTCTGTACAAGTTTTCCCTGACTATAGCGGGCGGGTGGTTTTGTCTCTTTTCCCTCAAACGCCCTATCTATTAAAGTAAGTTCCTGTCCGGGTTTGAGTTCCGGTACAAATACATCTTTATGTTTATAATAAGGATAATGAGCTGTCCAGTTTTCTTCTATTATGCTGGAACCATTTGCTACAAATACTTCACCATTCACATCTATCTTTGCCGCTATGCTTTTCATCTTTGAGGCAGGAAGCAGAGTCGCTGCAAATCTTCTTACTATGAGTTCATAAAGCTTCCATTCATCAGCCTTTAGTTTTTCCTTTGAAGCCACAGAGGCTGGGTGGATCGGAGGATGGTCAGTCGTCTTTTTTTTGCCCCTGGAAGGTATTATTTTCTCAAGGGAAAGTATTGCTTTTGAAAGTTTACTAAAATGTGGTGATTCCCCCAGCGTTTTTACTATCGCTACAAGATCGATCGTTGGGGGGTATACGGTATTATCTGTTCTCGGATAGCTTATATACCCGTTCATATACAGGCTCTCTGCAATATTTATGGTCCTGGAAGCTGTAAATCCCATTGAGCTTCCACTCATGATAAGATTCGTGGTATTTAGTGGTGTCAGGGGCCTGACATCCTTTATGGATTCTTTCGCTTCAATGACTTTTCCCTTTTCACCCATCCTTGAATAAGCTGCATCTGCGTCTTCCTTTTTGGTGAACTTTTTCTTTTTGTGCGCGGCTTCGAACTCCTCGCCATCACTGGTCTTAAATCTTGCTCCTATCTCCCAATAGGGTGTTGTCACAAAATCCTTGATCTCAAGTTCTCTTTCAACTATAAGTGCAAGTGTTGGGGTCTGAACCCTTCCCACAGACAGGAACTTATCTCTTACCTGAAATGTAGCAAGCGATATAAACCGTGTCAGGGTGGCTCCCCATATAAGATCTATATCCTGCCTGGCCCTTCCGGCAAATGCGAGATTTAGATCAATTTTTCCAGTTTTTGCAAAAGCTTCATTTATGTCTTTAGGTGTAATAGCTGAAAACTTGGCTCTGGTCGAAACAAGATTGCTATTCTTGTCCCGGGCAATCTGCAGGGCGTCGTAGCCGATAAGTTCACCCTCCCGGTCATAGTCAGTTGCAATAATGACCTCGCTTGCCTCTAATGCAACTTTTTTTAATGCCTTGATTATCATTTTCTGGATGGGAGCCTTTTCGATCTCTGCATCTATAAGTGCTGCAGGGTCCACCTTGAACCAGTTGGCAAATTCCTTTGGATAATCCACCTTAAGAATATGGCCCTTGAGTCCAATAACCTTATAATCCTCGCCATTTGACTTGAAGTGGTGAACAGGCACCCCATATACTTTTTCATTGCTCATTCCATCTACTGCAAGGATTTTTGCTATTCTTTTAGCTGCTATTTCTTTTTCGCTAATTATAAGTTTCATAAATTAAAAGCCAAATCAACTTAAGTGAATAAAAAAAACTATCTTAAAATGACCTTAGAATCTTTCTAAGAGTGAAATAATACCATTAAAATAAATAAAAATAAAATTTAAAAATTTCTTTTAACCCCAGTTTTATCTTATAATTTAATCACAGGCACCAACCATATTCGAGAAAACAGGTATAATGGATTGATATCATCAGATATGATAATGGCCTGACCCTGACTTTAAGATTATTATTTTATTTTTAAGGCTGATAGTTTAAAATAACAAAACCAGAACCGGATAAAAATTATATGGAAAGATATTATGAATAGTGAAGATACACTGGCTGGCAGGATACAAAAACTAAAAAAAGAAAAAGATGCAATTATCCTTGCCCATAATTATCAGATAGGTGAAGTACAGGATATAGCTGATTTTGTCGGCGATTCCCTCCAACTTAGCATTGAGGCAAGCAAAGTCACAAATAGTATCATCGTATTTTGCGGTGTCCATTTTATGGCAGAGACCGCAAAGATACTCAATCCGGATAAGATGGTCCTGCTGCCGGATAGTAATGCAGGCTGCCCGATGGCAGATATGATCACTGCTGACCAGTTAAGGGAACTTAAAAAGAAGCATCCCGGAGCTGTAGTAATATGTTATGTAAACTCGACAGCCGAGGTTAAAGCTTTAAGCGATATATGCTGCACATCTTCAAATGCTATAAAAGTTGTCGAGTCAGTGCCGGATGGCAAAGATATAATCTTCATACCTGACAAATATCTTGGAAGTTATATACAGAAAAAAACAGGAAGGAAGATGATATTCTGGAACGGTTATTGTCCAACACATATAAGGATAAATGTAAAACAGATAATAGAATTAAAAAAGAAGCACCTTGAGTATGAAGTAATAGTGCATCCCGAGAACACACCTGAAGTAATAGAAATAGCGGACAGGGTTGAATCTACCGGAGGAATGCTAAAATATATTAAGGAGTCCGATAATAAGTCTTTTATAATCGGTACCGAAGTGGGAATAATACACCGGCTCAAAAAGGAAAATCCGGACAAACAATTCATACCGGCTTTTGACAAAGCTATTTGTCCAAATATGAAACTTACAGATCTTGAAAAGATCCTGTGGTCGCTGGAGGGAGAAGAGACAAAAATAGAAGTCCCTGAGGATATAGCGGTCAAGGCAAAATCTGCAATTGACAGGATGATCGCTTTAAAATAGTAAAGAAATTTAAATTCTAGATTATGATACCAAGATATTTAATAAACCCGTCATATTCTGTAAAGACTTATCCTTATTCTGACTGTATTATCATCGGAAGCGGGATAGCAGGACTTTCTACTGCAATCAGGCTCTCAAAACATAATATAAAAGTACTCACCAAGAGTTCCCCGTCTGATTCTACTACATGGTATGCCCAGGGAGGAATAGCGGCAGCCATTAAAAGACCTGATGAGTGGAAAAAACATTATGAAGATACACTTATAGCCGGCCAGGGTCTTTCTGATAAAAAGGCAGTGGAAATACTGGTAAAGAATGCTCCAAGCATGATCGAGAAATTAATCGAGATAGGTACTAAATTTGATATTACCAGGGGAGAGATAAGTCTTACAACAGAGGGAGGCCACAGCCATCCACGGGTACTTCATGCCGGTGGAGACGCAACCGGAGAAGAGATCGAGAAAAAACTTGTCTCCTTTACAAAGGAATTGGAGCAGGTTAATTTTAAACCGGATTATTTTGTCCTTGATATCCTTACTTCTGGTAATAGCTGTATTGGAGTAATCGGACTTGACCTTTCCAGCAAAAGTATCGAGATACATCCATCATCTAATGTACTGATTGCAAGCGGTGGCATAGGCCAGCTCTATGAGCTTTCCACAAACCCGTCAATATCCACAGGCGATGGTGTAGCAATGGCATATCGGGCCGGTGCTGAGATAACGGATATAGAGTTTGTCCAGTTTCATCCTACGGTCTTTACAACCAATGATGACAAGCTCTTTTTGATAAGTGAGGCCCTACGGGGAGAAGGAGCATATTTAAGGGACTGCACAGGTAACAGGTTTATGACCGGGAAACATCCCCGGGAGGAACTTGCACCACGGGACATAGTGGTAAAAGAGATGATAAAGACCATGGATAAGAGTAAGTGTAATTTTGTTTACCTGGATGCCACACATATCCCTGAGAGTCATTTGAAAATAAGGTTTCCAAATATAATATTTAAATTAAAGGAAAATGGTCTTGACCTTAAAAAGGACCTGATAAAAGTAACTCCTGCCGAACATTATCTAAATGGAGGCATAAAGACCGGTTATGACGGAAGAACAAATATAGAGGGCCTCTATTCATGTGGGAGAGACAGCAGCTACCGGAGCCCACGGAGCAAACAGGCTTGCCAGTAATTCACTTATGGAAGGTCTTGTCTATGGGTGGAAGATCTATCAGGATATTGAAAACAGGCTGAAGTCAAAAACAGTAAAAAAAGAAAAACAGGTACTTTCCGGAGTGAAAGACATACTTAAAGAATCTGCCAGCATCTCAGATAAAAATAAAGATACCGGAGGAACAAGACTTGATATTCTGACTCTTGTCTCCAGCCTAAGAAATATGATGAGCCGCAAAGTAGGTATATTAAGAAACAGGTCAGGCCTTGAAGAGGCCAGTGAGTTTGTGCAGTTTCATATTGAAAATGAAAATATCTATAATAAGGCAGATAAAGATACTGTTGAATTCGCTAATATGCTTACCGTTGCAAGCCTGATCGTCAAGTCTGCAGCCATTCGAGAAGAGAGCAGGGGGACCCATCTGAGACTTGATTTTCCGGACAAGGATGACAAAAACTGGAAAAAACATATAATACTTAAAAAAGATAAAGTATCTTTTAAGAATGCAGCTCAGCCACTTTCTGATAACTAGAGAAAACTTTATAAAATATTTATAGCCGGAAATAAGAAGATATGATAAAAAAAATTAAAAAAAATGAAATACTTGATTTGATCAATAACACAATTGCCGAGGATATGGGTGGGTATGGAGATATTACATCCAGCTACCTCATACCTGAAAAGAATAGATCAAATGGTTATATTGTCTGCAAGGAGCCGGGGGGGTTCAATACTTTCCGGTATAGATGTGGCGGCTTATATCTTCGATGAGATAGATCCTGAAATAAAAATAAAGATACTTAAAGATGATGGGAACAGTCTTGATTTTATGGAGCATATCTGTGATATTAGCGGTCCTGCGGTCTCAATATTAAAAGCAGAAAGGATGTGTCTTAATTTTATCCAGCATATGTCAGGAATAGCAACTCTTACAGGTAGGTTTACAAAGATCGCTTCTCCATATGAAGTCAAAGTTGTTGATACAAGAAAGACCAAGCCGATGCTCCGAAAGATCGAAAAATATGCAGTTCTCTGCGGAGGCGGCTTTAACCACCGTTTTGGACTTTTCGATGGTATCCTTATAAAAGATAATCATATAGCTGCTGCCGGAGGAGTCCTGAAGGCTATAAAAGCCATAAGGGCCGGTGCCCCACATACACTGAAGATAGAAGTGGAAGTCAAGGATTTTGATGAACTGGATCAGGCTCTTGAAGCAAAGGCTGATATCATAATGCTTGATAATATGGCCCCAAAAGAGATGAGGCGTGCAGTCAAGCTCATCAGGGAGAAAAGAGAAAATACTACTATTGAGGCTTCCGGCAATGTAAACCTTGATACCGTGGAAGATATTTGCAAGACAGGCATAGACATAGTCTCTGTGGGAGCACTTACTCATTCCGCACCCGCAATAGATTTCTCACTGGAATTAGAATAAGGGTTTTTACGTATGTATCGTATTCCTATACATTAAACCTGAAATAGACTACATCACCATCGTTTATTGTATAGTCCTTACCTTCCACCCTTACAAGTCCTTTTTCCCTTGCAGTAGAATATGACTGCATCTCAAGAAGTGTGGTACAGGGGATTACTTCTGCCCGTATGAATCCTTTTTCAAAATCACTATGTATCTTACCTGCCGCAGCCGGAGCCTTGTCACCTCTTTTTACTGTCCAGGCACGTACTTCCTGCGGTCCGGCAGTAAGAAAACTTATAAGGCCCAGAAGTCTGTATGAATATTTAATAAGACTTTCCAGCCCAGACTGCTTTATTCCAAGCTCTTTAAGGAAAATCTCTTTTTCTTCAATATCGAGCTGGGCAATCTCTTCTTCTATCCTGGCGCTAATAATAACTACTTCAGAGCCCTCTATTTTCGCATGGCTATCTACTTCCCTGGCAAGTTTCATCTCGTCTGGCTCTCTGGCCAGATCCTCTTCTGAAATATTTGCAGCATATATTACCGGCTTTGAAGTCAACAAAAATAATGGATCCACCACAATTTGTTCTCTCAGCTCCAGGTCCATATTCCTGACAGGTATTTCCCTTTCAAGACAGGACTTTACCTTTTCAAGGATCTTAAGCTCATTTTTTTCAATCTGGCTTCCATGCCTGTACTCTTTCTCAAGGTGTCTTATCTTTTTATCCAGGCTTTCAATATCTGCAAAAATAAGTTCCAGATTTATAGTCTCAATATCGCTTAAAGGATCTATCCTATTTTCTACATGAACTATGTTTTTATCTTCAAAGCACCTGACTACATGAATAATGGCATCTACTTCACGTATATGTGCAAGGAACCTGTTCCCCAGTCCTTCACCCTTGCTGGCTCCCTTTATAAGGCCTGCAATGTCTACAAATTCAATTATTGCAGGAGTTATCTTTTTAGGATTATATATACCGGACAGGTGCTCAATCCTTTCATCGGGAACTGCAACTACTCCTATATTGGACTCGATTGTACAAAAAGGATAATTCGCAGTATCTATACCTGCTCTTGTTATCGCATTAAAAAGTGTGCTTTTCCCTACATTGGGAAGGCCCACGATCCCTAACTTCATCTATCTCCTACCTTAATATAAATAACCCAAAGATTATAAATTATAGGTATTTTTTTAGAATTGGCAAGGGAATTACCAAAAATTTATATTTATAACTTTACCTAAATGTCATTATTGGCTAATAATTACTTATGAAATAATCATCTTTACTTTGAAAGAGGCGGGCGTTTCTTTTCCCCCTGGGGCTCTGAGGATTTGCAGTAACTTATGCACGGTTTGAAGACTTTTGCCTTTGGGCGTGAAAGCAGCTGGGAAAAACGCAAGATAAAAGAAGTGATAGACAAGATGGATAAGGAAAAATAGATCTGCGGTGATCTACATAGAACTTTTCGTCTATCAAAATGAAGTATTATTTTCAAAATAACTCTGGAGTGTAATGGAAGAAGAAAAATCAGTAGTCATTAATAATAAGGAATTATTCTGTCTTTTTTGCGGAGCTACAGAATTCAAAAAAGTCATAACAAAAATGAATAAAAAGTGGCTGGCAATCTTTGATGCCGAGATGTTTGCCCCGGAGGGAACAGCTTATATATATAAAAATTGCGGCCTAAAACATGAATTCTTTAAATAGCATCTCTGGTTTTTCTTATTTCTTTAACAGGATCCCAGTTTCTGATTCCGGCTTTCATTATTTTTTCACTTGTTTTCCTAATCCTGCTAACTGCTTCTCTTCTCTTATCAAAATATTCTTCAGTCCAGGAGACGAAAAGATAGTTTTTAATTGCTTTCAGAATGAATTGGTTTCTTTTAATTTCTTCTTTATTGCTATAATCATCTATTTTTTTTAGCATATCATCAGGCATGGATAACATAATTTTTCTCATGATTTTCTCCAAATTATATATATCTTTATTTATTCTTCCATATATTTTTAAATCTGACTGGTTACCATATCTCCTATTTCAGAAGTACTGTATCCCATTTTACCGGCACTTAAGCTCTTTATTTTCGTACAGACATCAGATACAGCATTCTCAATAGCTTTTGCCGCTTCAGGTTCTCCAAGGTGTTTGAGCATCATCCTGCCGGCTTCAATCGCTGCAAGCGGATTAATAATATTCATCCCCGTATATTTAGGGGCAGATCCACCTATGGGCTCAAACATCGAAGTTCCATCCGGGTTGATATTTCCTCCGGCAGCGATCCCCATACCGCCCTGTACCATGGCACCCAGGTCAGTTATTATATCACCAAACATATTAGGAACCACCATTACATCATACCATTCAGGATTCTTTACCATCCACATGCATGCAGCATCAATATGATTATAATCAGTCTCGATATCCGGATAGCTTTCTTTCATCTCCATAAAGGCCCTGAACCAGAGATCCCCTACATTTGTCAGGACATTGGTCTTATTTACAAGGGTGAGTTTCCCGGGCTTTCCTTCACCTTTTCTTTCCTTTGCAAGTTCAAAAGAGTATTTCAGGCATCGGTCGACCATCTGCCTGTCATATACCATTACCTGTGTAGCTACTTCATAGGGTGTCCCTTTTCTGGTCACTCCTCCATGTCCCGTATACAATCCACCCGTATTTTCCCTTACAACTATAAAATCTATATCCTCTGGCCCTTTATCCTTTAAGGGACAGTCTATTCCCGGATAAAGCTTTACCGGTCTTAAGTTAATATACTGATCCAGCGTAAACCTCAATTTCAGCAATATACCCAGCTCAAGGATACCAGGGGCAACATCCGGATGGCCTATTGCACCCAGATAGATAGCACGGAATTTTTTTAGATCTTCTATCTCTTGTTCAGAGATAGTATCTCCGGTCTTTTTATACTTTTCACCGCCAAAATCAAGATCAGTAAATGAAAAGTTTATCCCGAATTTCTTTCCGGCAGCTTCCAGTACCTTTTTGCCTTCTTCTACGACTTCAGGGCCGGTTCCGTCTCCCCCTATAACTGCTATTGCATAATGCCTTGGATCAGCCATTTTTTCTCTCCCATTCTAATACTTAAAACAATCACTGGTATATTATATATAAATATACATTTATTTCACTATAACTCTTGCCTAATACTGATAAAGATAATTATTTAAAAGGTAGTCAATGAAAAAATTCTATCCGGGATAGAGAAGCCACCTGTATATCGGAAATTTTATTATGATATCTAAAGAAATTTCAGCAAATACGGAATAAAGATTATCAATCCTACTACTGCTGCTAATAGTGAAGAGACAAGGACCGCACCGGCAGATATATTCTTTATATGCTCTGCCAGTATCTTGTATTCTTCAGTTACCAGGTCCACTGCATACTCAAGAGCTGTATTTATCATCTCGGTAACAAGCACAAGGCTACCTGCAAGGACTATGAATATCCATTCAGTACCGGTAATTTTAAATATAAAACCGGCAATTATAGTCAGGGAAAAACAAAGGAGCTGCAGCCGGAAACTCCTCTCACACAGGAACACCCTTGTGATGCCCCTTCCAGCGAACTTAAATGAATTTCTTAGAGACCTGTGATGACCACCTATTTGTTTCTTTGCAGATCTTTTTATTTCCTGTCTGATGTTCATTATTCCCATAAAGTATTGTATGTTTCTATAAATTAATTAATATTAGTTCTCATTATATTACCAGTTTATATATATTAAATACATCATCCTGATGCTCTCTTAGCATAATACAAAGTGCTTCCAGAGAAAAGAAGTAATACAAGAAATACAAAAAACGGAAACCAGGTTATTGTCATGAATTCAAATGCTTTTACAAAATACTGTACTACAAATATTATAGTCATTGTTATAATTGATACTATCATGGTAAACAAGCTGCCTCTTGAAATATCAAGATATTGCTTCTCATCATACCACTGTCCTGTCTTCTCTCTGATCTTTATAATAAGCCAATAGGCTGCGATTAGTAAATATGGAAGTGCTGCTATGAGGCTAATAGTAAAGATACCTTTCTTTAGGGCCCATAGAGGAGTATAAGCTGAAAGTACTGCAAATACCCCGATACCAAATATCCCACAGAAGATCCCCACATACTGAGTATTTATAAATATCGCTTCATCCCTTAAAACTATTTCTTCCTCCTTTCCGGTTGAAGCTTTCCTTTTTATATGGATCACAAAGATAGGGATGAGTACTGTAAATAATAAATGGACAGCCTGGCTTCCATAAAGTACAGACCATTCTCCCGATGTATCAAGGCCTAACATATATTCTTTTCCAATATCACTTAAAAGTGCAAAATCTCCAATTACCATTATTGTGGATATTATTCCAAGAAAAAACAAAAATGCCCTGAGAATGTCCTCTTTCTTGAAGTACATCAACTGAAAAAGGATATAAAGGACCGCTACTATATGAAATATAAAGACAAAGATATATGAAAGAGCTACAGGTATTTGCATTGTCTCCAGGATCCCGGATATGTCTGCAAATTCATATATGCCTGACTTTATGGATTCATAGAATAATAGATTATATATAAATCCTATCAATGAAAGGATAGACATTACAAAGGTTATCACACCCACGATATTTATTGTCTTTTTCATTTACTGCTCCTCCTGTGATCCGGATCCTGTTTTTCATCTGCAATATAAAATACTTCTTCAACAGGTTTTTTAAAAAAACCAGCAATTTTCAGTGCAAGCTTTACAGATGGGTTAAATTTTCCTGCTTCAATAGAATGTATCGTCAGGCGGGTCACACCGACCTTATTGGCGAGTTCCTGCTGGGAGATCTCTCCCGATTCTAACCTGTATTTTCTGAGATTGTTCTTTAACCTATTATTCTTAATTGTCATAATATATATTATTATTTACTATTTGTATATAATAATATACATAATATATAGCAATATATACATGATGTCAAATTATTTCCGGAACAAATTTTTGTAATTCACATCTTATGTATTAAATGAATTATGCAGGATCATATTCCATATTTACCATACCTGTTTATCAACTCAGGAATAACTTTTAAATTATCTACTTTTGCTTCTGGCGGGGTGGAATCACCACTGCTTAATATAAAACTTCCAGATCCTTTGGCTTCAAGTATTAAATCTCTAACATAATTTTTAAACTCTGATAAAGGATAGGAAAAGACATCTGCCGGAATTCCACCCATAATGCAGACTCCCTTTAATTTGTCTTTCAAATCTTTTATTCCCACTGATCCTATAGGTGGTGGAGTGACAGATTCTAAACAATCTGTACCAATATCCCCAAGCATTGGAATCAGACTTTTTAGGTGTCCGCAGGAATGGGTAATATGGATCTTTCCTGCATTCTTTACTATATCGCTATAATCTCTAAGAACTGGTTTGATGTAATCATTAAATATCTGGGGAGAATATACTATAGTGCCTGTATCTTCAGCAGTATTGATCACCTCAGCTGGCATTTTAGAATAAAATGCATAACAATGCTTATACTTCTTCTCCATAATATTTAATAAATTCGCAGTTTCCTCTTTATGATCAATAAGGTTATATATAAATTTTTCCGGTCCCATGAAATCTTCGATTAATTTTATAGATGGACTGCCATCCAGTACTATAAAGGGTAAACCGTTATTACCTAGTTTATTTCTAAGAATTTCATAATCTTCAGTTATATCCTGATATTCTATATCCCTGATCATCTTTTGAAATATATCATAATCCTTAATACCTTTTATCATGAACTCTGTCAGAAACACTGTCCTGGCATCAGATTTATAAATATATTTACTTGTCAGCCTTCCCCCAAAACCTTCAAAAACTTTTTTAACAGTCCTCTTATTATTTCCCCGGAAATAATTTTCTGATAAGAAATCCATTCCATCCAACCAATTATCATCTACTATTTTATACTTTTTTCCATCTATATAAGTTGTAACTCTAACATTTTTACTTTTTGTCTTACTGCCTATCCATGGAGTAGCATCCGCACCTATCTCCATTAAAAAATCAACCGGCTCTAAATCTCTATATTTCTTCTTTTGAGAAAATAAAAAATATTTTGTGATTAGATTAGACCAGGGTACCTGATCCGGGGTTTTATTGCTTAATGCTGCAATCAGTCTTTCTTTTGAATTCATTATACCTTAAACTTTTCCATTGCCGGGTATTAAGTACATCAATTATTATTCTTACTAAATTTTATTTATCAAACATTTTTCATTCTATATATCACTTGCACATTATCTGCGGTAATTCCAAGACTTGATCATTGATCTCGTATTCTTTAACAGGCCATGAACCATTTACCGAAGCAACTTCAATATTATTATTTGCATTAATGCTAAGCTCTTCCACTTTTACACCAGTGATAGTAATAAACCAATCATAAGCCTGATTATTACTAACTGAAAGTCCTGGATCCATGCCGACTGTTGCATCAGCCAGAAGATACCCTGTTATTCCTCCATGATAATGTTTTTCCCATTCATCTTTATAACCAAATTTTTCATATAGAATTTTTTGTTTCTCCAAAATACTACAAAATCTTGTACCCTGCCTGCAATTTAAAATAGCTTCCCCGGCAATTCTACAAGCATCATCATATCTTTTCAGTACTTCAGGAGTTAGTTTCCCAATGCTGACCAGCCTGGTCACATTTGCATGGAGACCCCATTTCTTTACACCAGGATGCACCATGATAAATTTTTCTATTTTTTTATCAGTCGCTAAGGGATGTCTGTATTTTGCTATCCTTTCATCACTTCCTACCATCAATACTTCACACTCTATTCCTGACCTGCCATATTCACCCAGAAGCATTCCCGCAACCTCTATTTCACTCATTCCGGAAAATATATTATCAGAAACATTTCTTATTATTTTTTCAGATTCTGAACCGAGCCACCTCAGTCTTTCAATTTCCAGATGTGTTAGAGGATAATGCAAAGAATAGAATTCCTTTGGAGAATATTTGCATCCTGTCAGAGGTATGTCGGATAAAATATTTTTCCCTGAAGTTAACTTCAATATCTTATCTTCCTTTGAATCTTCAAACCATTTTAGTGGAATATATTCTATATCCAATCCATTTAATTCTTCATCAATCACTCGTTGACCATCCATTATTTGCGACACAAGCTGAATTTTATTTTTAGTGATCAACAGGTAAGAAAAACCATATTCAGAGAAATTAAGGACCTTATTTTCTCCTCCACTTGTAAACCATGAAAAGTTATCACGCCTACCGATTACAGCCCCATCATATTCTTGATGTTCCATGTAATTTAATAGCTTATCTTTCTTTGATCTAGTATCTTCGATATTTGTTTTGTTTAAAACTGAATAATCCATTTTTTTATAAACTCCATTTCTATTTTATTTTTCATCTTAAGCAAAGATTTATTTTGTATATTTTGTTCTTTCAACCATAAATATGGATTATCTATCATTTTTCAAGCTTTTTTTCTAACTTTTCAATTTCCTTATTGATCCTATCAACATCAATTGGATAAATTCCAAATTCTTTGGCACATTCAAATAATGCCACAATATTTTCCGGAGGGCAGGTTGGCTGTATATTATGGCCAGATGAAAATATATAACCACCGCCTGGAGAAAGGTGTTTTATTTTCTTTAAAGTTTCTATAAGCATTATTCTTTTATCTAAATGAAAAGTCCCTTGATTATCAATACCTCCATGAAAAGTAAGTTTGCTGCCAAATTCTTTTTTTATTTTCTCAGTATCTTCATTCCCTTCTGCATTAGCCTGCAATGGGTGAAGTATGTCTACCCCCATTTCAATTAAATCATCCATGCACCAATAGACCGAACCACAACAATGATAAGCACATTTGGCTTTACTTTTTTGCTTTGCAAAAGAAATTAGTTTTTTATGTCTTGGAACCATCTCTTTTCTAAAAAGATCCGGACTCATGATAGGACCTGATTGAGTTCCCCAATCATCACCAACCCAAAAAATATCGATCAAATCCCCTACTTCATTTAATGAACTTTCAAGCATACCAATCGCCCAATCTGTAGACTTATCCAGAAGGTATGATGCAATGTCAGGATTAATTAATAAATCCATACTTGCCTGTTCCATGCTCCTTAATCCCCAAAGATTATAATAAATACAAAAACATGGAGCATAGATCAATGAATAATTAGTCTCATTTTTGATCTTTAAAGCTCTTTCCCGTAAAGTTTTATATCTTATTGGATTGTGTGTGTCAGGAAATTTATATTTTTTAATATCCTCGAAAGAACATTCCTTCAAGGGATAATGGAATAATTCCATATAATCCCCGACCTGCTTATACTTTGCCCCCCATTCATCGGTAACGGTGCCGTCTTTTTCTTCTTTAAAAGTCCAGTAAGTACCTAAGTCAGGATAGATGTACCTGAAATCAACTCCAAGAAATTCTAAGATTTTATCACTTGGGTATGCTGCTTGATTATCATATTGTGCTGTTACTTCTTCTTCAATGTGAAGATATTTTAATAGATTTTTATAGGCATTAATATGTATTGCTGAAACGGTACCTCCGCTATCTATCGGGATTCTATCGGGTTCGTGGTGGTTCAGTGCTTTTCTTACTCTTTTATCTGGATTCAAAAATTAAATGTTCCCCTTCTTTAAAAGATAAAACAACAATTTACTGGCTCATCATTTCGCCCGCAGACACAACTATCCCTTCTCCGGTTATATGATCAGATAATTCAGATGCTAAAAAGACCGCAACCCTTGCTACATCTTCTGGCTTTCCTAATCTTTTTAGTGCTGTTTTTTCAATCCATTCATTCTCAATTGCGGGGCTTGTTAAAAATGTTTTTCTTACCATCTCAGTATCAGTAGCTCCTGGCAAAATTGCATTGCAGTTTATACCATAAGGACCAAACTCTGCAGCCATGACCCGGTTAAAGCCTAAAACTCCTGCCTTAGATACCGAATATGCGGCTTCCTTTAATGTAGGTTTTTTTGCCGAACATGAAGAGATAATGATTATCTTCCCGCTTTTTTGATTTATCATATGCCTGCCAACAGCCTGGGAGCAAAGATATGTACCTTTCAGGTTAACATCCATAAGCCTGTCCCATTGCTCTTCTTTCATATCAATAATAAATTCTTCAATTAAGATACCGGCATTGTTTACCAGAATATCAACTTTCCCAAAAATATTAATTGCTTCCTCTGTAACTGCCTCTACATTTCTTCTATTTGATATATCCAGTTTGATTGCAACACATTTTCTGTGAAATAAGTTTTCCAGTTCTTTTGCTGTTTTTTTGGCTCCATCTATGTCTATATCTCCCAAAATTATATCGGCGCCTTCCTCACAATATAAGTGACAGATCGCCTTACCGATCCCCCTGGCTCCGCCAGTTACCATTGCAGTTTTATCTTTTAATAACATTCACTGATCTCCAGAATTTATTTTAACAATGCTTTTGATTCTTTCACTATATCTTCGACTTGAGGCAGAATATAATTCTCTAGCTCCGGAGAAAATGGTATGGGAGCTTCTTTTGCGGTAATCCTTCTAACAGGCGCATCAAGGTATTCTATGCCCTCCATTGCTGCCAGTGCTGCAATTTCAGAGGAAACGGAACAGTTTGCCCAGGCCTCCTGCACTATTAGCAGCCGGTTGGTTTTCTCCAGTGAATTTAGGATAGTTTCTCTGTCAAGTGGTGATGTCGTCCTGAGGTCTACCACTTCAGCCTCAATACCATCCTTTGCTAAAATTTCTGCAGCTTCAAGGGATTTTTTTAGCATAAAAGCATAAGATACAATAGTTAAGTCTTTTCCTTTTCTTTTTATATCTGCTTTACCAAACGGTATATAATATTTTTCCTCAGGAACTTCGCCTTCTGTATAATATAGTTTTCTATGCTCAAAAAATATGACAGGATTATCATCACGGATTGCAGTAGCCAACAAGCCCTTTGCATCATAGGGGGTAGAAGGTACTACTACCTTAAGGCCGGGAATAAAAGAAAACCAGGACTCAAAATTATGGGAATGCTGTGCTGCTGCATTATCATATCCTCCACATGGACCTCTTAATACTAAGGGCACGCTTACTTTACCGCCAAGCATATAATGGATATTTGCTGCCTGATTTACCAATTGGTCGGATGCAATAGTGATCCAATCAGTAAATTGCAATTCTATAATAGATCTTTTGCCGGTCATTGCGGCCCCAACACCACTACCAGTATATCCGGCTTCTGATATAGGCATATCAAAGATCCTTTTTGGATATTTTTTTGATAATCCTTCCGTTACTTTAAAAGCACCTCCATAAGGTCCTATATCCAGTCCCATAAGAATAATGCTATCATCACCAGCCATTTCAATATCTATTGCTTCTCTTAAAGCTTTAGAAAATGTTATTATCCTACTCAAAATATTGCCCCTTTCTATTATTTGTAGACATCGGTCAGTGCTTCAGAAAGTTCAGGTTTTTTACTTTCATGTGCAAATTTTACAGCTATTGATACCTCTTCCTTAACGGTATTTATTATTTCCCTATCTTTTTCTTCATCTAAAATATTTTCTGCAAACAATGCTTCCTTGAATCTATTTATTGGCTCTTTTTCTTTCCAGCTGGATACTTCTTCTTGAGGTCTTGGATCTATATCTCCTTCAAAGTGGGGGTACCACCTATAGGTCTTACACTCCAGTAGAGTCGGACCCTCACCTTTTCTTGCTCTTTTTACAGCTTTAGCAGTAGCATCATACACAGCCATAATATCATTACCGTCTGCGATTTCCCCGGGAATCCCGTATCCAATCGCCCTATCTGCTATATCTTCTATTGCCCTTACTTTAGGCTGGTAGGTACCAACACCGTATAGATTGTTCACGCACAGGTAGACTACCGGTAATTTAAATGCTGAAGCAATATTTATTGACTCATGGAATGTACCCTGGTTGGAAGCACCATCTCCAAAAAAACACAGGACAACTTTGTCCAGATCATCAACCTTTATAGAGAGTCCTGCACCAGTTGCTATCGGTATGCCTCCGCCAACAATTCCATTTGCCCCTAGGATTCCCAGTTCATAAGAGGCTATATGCATGGAACCTCCCTTGCCTTTATTGTAACCAGTGATCTTCCCCCAAAGTTCAGCCATCATCATTTTTAGATCTGCACCTTTGGCTATACATTGTCCGTGACCTCTATGTGTTCCGGTTATATAATCATCTTCTCTAAGCGCAGAACAAGCTCCTACTGCAGTTGCTTCTTCTCCAACACATGAGTGGATAAACCCCGGCATACCAGATCTTATTTCAATAACAGCTTCTTCTTCAAAGAGCCTGATCTTTAACATCTTCTTATACATTTCTACTTTTTCCGGTGGTTTCATAAAATCTCCTTGAATATTAAAATTAATACTTATTAAAAATAAAAAATATTCTTTACACTAAGCAATGAATCTTCTGTGGAACTTGCGGGCTGGTATTCAAAGCCGGCAAAATTTTTATAATCCAGTTCCACTAGCTTTTTATATATATTGCTGGTTTTATATATATTGCTGTAATTAATTTCCCCTGTTCCGGGCTCTCTTCTTCCCGGAACATCTGCAATGTGAACATGACCGATCAGGTCAATATTTTCCTCCAGAGTATTTATGATATTGCCTTCCATTATTTGCATATGATAAATATCATAAAGCAGCTTAATATTCGGGCTATTTATTCTTTTTAATAAATCAAATCCAATTTTTGAATTATCCAAGAAATATCCGGGGTGATCCACCAATACATTTAATGGCTCTAAAACCATTATTATGTTTGACTTTTCTGCTACTTGTGCGAGTTTGGATAAAACTTCTTCAATATTTTTCTTTTTATCTGCTTCAGTCAATCCTTCTGGGGTCGGCATAACTGACCTGTCTTCTCCGAGGATATTTGTAGTTAGTATAAGATTATTACATTGCAGTTCCTTTGCAATTCTTATGGACTGCCCAACTCCCTCGACAAGATCTTCATTATCGTCTGGATTGACCATTTGACCTTTAGTATTTCCTATAAATGCTGCTACATTGATCTCATTTTCCACACATTCATCCCTAATACTATCAATTTCTTTTTCCTCCCAATCCCAGAATTCAATTGCATCAAAATTATTTTCTTTTGCCTTCTTTATTCTTTGAATAAAAGGAACCTCATTAAACAGCATTTCAATGCAAGCGGAATACTTCATTTTTTATCCTTTCAGAATAAATAAATTTCATTATTGCAAATTTATTCATTATTTTAATAATCTATAAAAAAAAAGTCAATTATCACCTGGATTAATACCAGGTTCTTCATAACACTAAAAATCAATTTTATGTGCAGTAAGCATTTCCTGGACTAATGGTTTAATTTTTGTCATATCACGTACAATCGGATGGTTAAGAAGTGCTTTGTACAAGTTGTCTCTGCTTTTATTTATTGTAGCTTCTATAGTAAGTGTTTCATAAGCTTTGACAGATTGTATCAAACCGCGTAATTGAACAGGTATCTTGCCAACAGGTATAGGAGATAGTCCGTGCTTACCCGCTTCACAGACAACCTCAACAAAAGCATCATCATCAATATCCTTAATACAACCATTATTTTTAACACTGGCAGCTATATCAGTTTTTCTATTATTAAATATGGCAGACATAACAGAAAAAGTGGTAATTGAATATCCTCCTCCACCCCTCTTACTTAGTACTGAAGGTTTTTGCGATATACTGGTCTCATTTATTTCTTTAAAGAGAGCTTTTTCAATTTTCATTATTTCCTGAGCACGTGTTTCTTTTGCACCAAGCATTTTCTTTAATTCCCTGTCATGTAAATAATAATACATCAAATACCCTATAGGTACCGCATTTAATAATTTTGATATATAAGCAAGTTCACGATCGCCCCTAAACATATCCTTTAACTTCCCTTTGTCATAAAGATACTCTATTGCTGAAGAGGTAATATCCATATCATTGTTTAATATCTTATAAATATAACCGAGATGGTTTAAACCTATACTATATGAAATTGAGTTGGGATATATTTCTTTAATGCCTGACTTTATTTGTTTTCTGACATCCGGTATTCCTGAACATAGTCCAATTATTTTTGAATTAGAATATTTACTTACTGTTTCAGCAATTATGCCACTTGGATTTGTATAATTTAGTATAAAGGCATCCGGGGAATATTTCTTTATAATATCACATATTTTTATCATTTCAGGAATGGTTCGAATCGCTTTAAACATTCCACCCGGACCAGTTGTTTCCTGTCCAATTATGCCATATTTTAAAGGAATGGTCTCGTCCAGATAACGGGCTTTCATTCCACCAACTCTTATCTGTGTTATTATAAAATCACATCCTTCTGCCATTCTTTCTAATTCTTCACTGCTTTCTATTTTTATATTACAGCCTTCTGCAGAGATCATCCTTTTAGCCAGATCTGCCATAGTTCTTAATCTTGCTGGATCTATATCTTGCAAATTTATTTGGACAATTGGTAAATCTCCAGGGTCCTGTTTTAGTATTCCATCTATTAATTCTGGTGTATAGCTGCTCCCTGCACCCACTATACAGATTTTTATTTGACTGCCCATACGGGTAAACTCCTTTATTTTATTATCTGTTCTTACTTTTCATAATTATCAATATTCTCATCATTTTTCCACAACTTAAAGTGGAAACATTAGAAATTGAAATCAAATATCTATAAAATCAATATTTGATAAAACATTCTTAGAAAATACCAAAGTACTATTATGGTGTTCTTTTAGATACGAAGCAGGAAATGATGAACTCACTTTAGAAAATATTATTTTATAAAGTGCCATGGCTTTCCAATCATCCTCCAGATAGAATCTTAATTCTTTAGACTTGAAAATCTCATACATACCAATAGTTATACCTTTTTTTGGAATTGCCTCAATATCCCCGCCATATCTCATACTATTTATAGCAATTGTCTCCTCTGAAATATTAACCACCCTGGTTTTTAAAGATCTGAATTCATTAATTGAAATATTTTTATCACTAACCGGTTCATTAAAAGCTATATGTCCATTTATACCCACTCCGCCAAAGCAAATATCTACTCCATCAAGTTGATCTATGATTCTCCCGATCGCCCCTGTATTATCCGGATCTGGAAAATTCATATTTTCAGGTTTTATTTTTATCTCTTTTTTTAATAAATTTAAAAACTCAACTTTCATAAATCTTCTAAAACTTAAAACATTCTCCTCTGGGATATAATGATTATTCCCATCCAGATATTCATCCATATTGATGGTTATCAGATCTCTGCAGCTAATATCATTTTCATTACATATTTGTGCAAATCTTCTATATTGCCCCCTGGGTCCTACTGGTAAGATAAAAGAGGTCTGTAGTCCTTTTTGATTATTCTCTAAAAGTTTTTTTGCCATCAGCCAGGCTATATTATTATAGATATCTATCCTGTCGTCCAGCATTATGGTCTTTATTGAAGTATTTTCCAATATATCTTTACTTTTTACTTTTGATCGGATCATGGTATTTCCTTTTTAATCAAAGGAATCACTTTATACAATTATCGAAAACTTTTTTTCCATTCATCAATAAATATCTCTATATTTCTCCAGGTCTTTTCCGAATCAATTGTAATATTATCAATAGGAGATAGAATGAAACCTTCTGGGCCAAGTGTATCGATTGCATTTTTAACTGCAAATCGAATATCTTTTTCACTACCTTGTTCTACAGTAATCGCTCCGGATACGCCTCCCCATAAACATATTTTATTATTAAGTTTTTTCTTGATCTTCTCCAAATCAGTACCTTCCCCTTGAATAGGATCGATCCCTATCAGGACATCCACTTCAGATTTTAACAGACTGTCAAGTATGGGCATGACTCCGCTGGAACATATAAAACCTAAAAGAGAATTATTATTATGGACAAGATGCGCCTCTTTTTTTATTATTTTTGATATATAGTTTTTAAAAAACTCTGGTAATACAAATTGACCCCCTTCATACCAGGCCCTTCTAATGAAAAGGTCAACTCCTCCTGAAAGAACTACTTCCATTCTGGATAAATTCCAATTATGGATAATATCAAGAAGTTCTTCTACGAAAGACGGTCTATCTATTATCAGCATCATTAAGTTTTCAATACCGCAAAGCCAGGCCGCCATATCTATACCAATACCCCAGCCGCCAACCAATAACAGGTCATAATTATTTACAAAAACTTTTGCTTTTTTAGCCTCTTTTTGAAATTCTGCAATATCATATTTGTCTGGTGGAGCTAAAATATACTTTAGGATTTCAAGGTCCCTGTCTTCACTTATTAAAGGTTTCTTAAGTCTTGGTACCAGGGCATCAGCTATAAATGGGCTATGCTTTCCAAAAGACCAGTTTCCCGTTTGTCTTATCTCTGTATCTATTGTCCCTAATGGTGTTTTGTATTCTTTTTTTAATATTTCATTTCCAGCATTATCTTTTTCCTGCCATTCCTTAATAATTATTTTAGAATTAAATTTGACCGGAAGTCCTCTTAATTCAGGGTGATTAAATCTTTCGGACCTTGGAGCTGAGGGAATAAAAAGCATTGAATCTAATCCTAATTCTTTTTCCATAATTGCTAATTTATAAAAATCATCATTACACCTTTTCCTTAAAGCAGTAAAACTCATGAAAGAGCATGGTACATGATCGACTTCCCGTGATTCTATTGCGGATATGAGTCTTTCTTTTGTTTTCATTTTAAAGTTATTCCCTCATTTAGAGTAAGTATGTAAAATTATTTGTGGTTATACACCCTGATTGAGATATATTAGTATTATACCTACAAAATAAATTTTGTCAAAATCATTCTCACATCATCTCTAATAGTATTAGTATAGATTATATAAAAAAGATTTAACTTAGGTTAGCTTTCTTATTATTCTTAATAATTCTTTAGACCCTTTTTTATGATACGACCCGTAATTTCATAGTCCTTTGTCATGGTCAGCTCATCATATCCGATTATTTCTGATAATGTTGAATAAATTACATCTTTTCTAAATAAAACTGGAGAGCCTTCGGGTAACTTTAAAATATCTCCGTCTTTTTTTGAAATACTGATCGCTTTTACCGATTCTATAGATTTTGATATTCGGATATCATAAAAATTTTCAAGTATATAATGTATCGACTGATTTAGCCCGGTTTCGGAAAAATCATCCGCCGAAATTCCTGGTGCTACTTTTAAAGGTACATAAAAATCTACAATACAAGCCGGTCGTCCATTAATGAATCTAACTCTTTTACAATAAAATACTTCTTCATCTTTATTTATATTCAGGAGATCAGATATTTTTTTTGAAGAAATAATCACTTTAGCTTCCAATAATTTTGCTGAAGGTGTTTGATTCCTCTTCATGGCATTTTCTGTAAAACTTAATCCTACATTTTTTTCTCCCAATACATTTGAAGCATCTTTCAGTAATTTAATCCCACTGGATCTCCTGCTGATCAATAAACCATCTTCAGCTAATCCTGCAATAGCTCTTCTAATTGTATTTCTGCTGACATCAAATATATTTTCAAGATACTTCTCCGTAAGCGGTTTTTGGAGATTATCTATTTCCCCACTTTTTATTAATGTTCGCAATTTTTTTTCTACCTGGGCATATAATGGAATTGAACTTGATTTATTGATGCTTATATTCATTTTATCTTCTTTTATTTTCACACTAATTATTATACTAATAATATCTTCATTTAAACAAGAAAGGTTTTAATACCTTATCTTATTTAATTTTTTAATAAATTATGACTATCCCTTTACTGCCCCGGCTGTAAGTCCTTTAGTAATCTGTTCCTGAAAGAAGATAAACATAATATATACAGGAATGACACTTATTACCACACCTGAAGCAACAAGACCATAATCTACAAGCCTTTCACTTTTTAACTGAGTTAGTGCAACCTGTATTGTACGATTTTTACCGCTTAATAGAATAAGGGCAAAAAGAAATTCATTCCAGAATTGTAAAAAATTGAGCACTAGTACCGTAATTACAGCTGGTTTTGATATTGGAAAGAATATATGGTATATGATCTGCAGTTGATTGGCTCCATCAAGTTCTGCACTTTCCTCAAATTCACGAGGTACTTGTCGCATAAAACTTGCAAGTATGATTATTGAAATGGGCATAGCTGTTGCTGGATAAAAAAGTATCAGGGCCAGCGGATTATTAATTAGTCCTATCTTTGCAAAAATAATAAATATTGGTACCAGGGTAGCAAATACAGGAATTAGAAAACCTACACTAAAAAATGTCTCAACAAAAGATGCCATGCGGGTTCGTATGCGTGCTATTGCATATGCTGCAGGAAAAGCTAATAAAATGGTCAGAATTTCAGCCCCGATAGTAATGCTAGTTGAAATACCCATTGCACGTATTAGCCTGGCATTGGTCAGTGCTCGTATGTAATTTGATAAATCAAATGCAGGTGGTAGGCCAAGCGGAGAGCCAAATATAGATGAATTATCCTTAAATGAGGATATCATAATATAATATAGCGGAATCAATATTACTAAAGTATATACTGCACAAATTATATAGAATAATATATTAAAATTTAAGGAGCCTGTACGTAAACGGCCTTTTTTATTTTTAGTTCTGTTTTTAATCATTATTGTAAACACCTAAAATTGATAGCTACGACGGAATATACGTCTTATAAGAAGCATGCCCATAATTCCAACTATAAAAATAACAACTGCAACTGATTGGCTATAACCCAGATCTCTTGTTATAAAGGCCAGGTAGTATAAATAATATGGAAGCAAAAAAGATGCATTTCCTGGTCCACCTCTTGTAAGTAAAAGCACAATCTGCGATGCTTGTATTATCCATAAAAACTGGAGCATAACTACCACTCCAAAGAAATCCATGGTCAAGGGAAAGGCAATACGCCACATAATTGTCCAGGGGGTTGCCCCGTCAATACGTGCTGCCTCATAAAGTTCATCGGGCACATTGGAAAGAGCAGCAAAAAAGAGTACGGTATAAAAACCTATACCTGCCCACACATCAGGAGCTATTACTGCACCCAGGACAGTAGACATATCGGCAAGCCAGACATGAGTTAGGCCACCTAGTCCGACATAGCGAAGTAATGCGTTTAATATTCCATTTGGGTGATAAATTACCGAAAATATCATAGCAAGGGCCGCTAGTGAAATAAGTGCCGGTGAAAAAAATATTATTCGAAATATCCTATAACCAGGATGTCGCTGACTTAAAAAAAACCCAAGCATAAAGGCTGGTATTATAACAAAGGGTACTCCTACAATAAGGTGTATACCCGTATTGGCAAGAGAATGCAAAAGACGCTCATCTGATAACATGTCTATATAATTCTTAAAACCAATAAAACTTGAAGGTTTAGTCAATCCATCCCATTTGAGTGTACTCATATAGAACATGTTCATAAGAGGCCAGATCATCAGAAGCGTAAAAAGGGTTAGTGCAGGAGCTGTGAGTATTATGAAATTCCTGCGCCTTTGCAATTGTTTGACTCTAAATAAGCTACTTGAAATTGATCTCATATTATTATGTGCTGGACGTAATATATGCCATTATTTTTTGCATCAAATTTATAATTTTTTACTTTTTCTTTAAACTGGTCCTCAAAATAGATCTTACAATGTATACCTTAGTCTATTTTAAGGACCAGTTTTTTAATATAGCCAATTAAATGAATCTTTTAATGCTACATTATATCAATATAAGCTACTATTTAGAGAGAAGAGCGTCTAAATCAGCAATTATCTCCGCAGCTGTCACACCTGGAATATATGCTTTAGCGTATATATTCCATATATCTGCCTGTGTGGGAAATATATCATCAAAGAAACGAATGATTTTAAAATTGTCTGAATTTCCTATCTCACCACTCTCTAAAAGTAAAGGATCTAGCAAACTCTCATCTACAGGAGTATCTTTAAGAGGGGAGACCATAGCTGATTGTTCCACAAACATTGCAATGTTCTCACCCTGGTAGAAATACTTTGTAAATTTTTCTATAGCATCAATTTTTTCAGCACCGTTTCTTGTGATTCTAAGAGATTTACCGTCAAAACCCATATTGATCACAGGTTTATCATAAGGTGACATTGGAGCAAGAGGTATTCCACCCAAAACTATATTTGCTTTAATTTCATCAGGTATCTCAGCAAACTGCCATGATGCTGTCGGAAGGATTGCAGCCTGGCCTGAATAAAATAATTCATTGGCTGAAGGATAGTCAAGACCTTCAACATTTGAGACAAATAAACCGGCATCCCTTTGTGCTACAAATAATTCAAATGCTGCAATAGCTTCTGGACTATTTGCCCAACCACCTTCAACATATAATGGCAACACCAGTTCCTCTCCTATCATTGCAGTTATAAAGCATTGAAGATTATTGCTTCCTGCCCAATCACTGCCTCCTGTAGCAAATGGTTCAAATCCTGCTTCCCTGATCTTTATAGCAGCAGCAAGAAGCTCCTCTTGCGTTGTTGGAATCTCGGTAACACCAGCTTCATCTAAAATCGCTTTATTATAAGAAGTATTATAAACAGCATAACCTTCAAGTGGAAATCCTAACAAACGACCTTCGCTGTCTGTCCAGTTTTTTAATGCAGATTCGAGAAATGCGCCATCAAAACCCCATTCTCCAATCAAATCTGTCGCATCTATAGTAACTCCATCAGCCAACCATCCACTGTTGGTACCATACAGACCCTGGAAAACAATGTCTGGTTCCTGGTTAGCCTGAAAAGCTACTTCAAGCTTAGTATTAATATCGATATCTGATAATACTTCTTCCTCTAATGTGATATAAGGATACATTTCCATAAATCCACTAAATATTGTCTGAATTGCACCAGCCTTTAAGCTTTCAGGACCCCAATTATGCATGATCTTTATGGTCACATCTTCCATTACTTCTTCTTCTACAGCATCCGCTACTTCTTCTACCACTTCTTCTACCACTTCTTCTACTGCTTCTTCTACTGCTGCAGGAATTTTACACCCGAATAAAATCATTGATATTATCACTAATACCACTGCAATTATGTACCATTGTACTTTTTTCACTTTTGTCTCCTTTCATTTTTATAATATCACCATATTAGGTTTTTTGACTTATTGTGCCCTCCTCCCCTTATTTTAGTAATATTATCATTTTAGACTAATTGACTTATTATGCCCTCCTCCCTCTAGAAATTTTATTTAGTTTAAAATTTATGTATAAAATCAAAACTTTTTAGAAAAAATAAATATTATTTATAATTCTCTTATTTGTTAAAAATACAAAGATCAATTAAATTATTTGTAGTGAGAAAATATTTTTAGAACTGACATTTCAATTTATTCAAATTTATTGCTAACACTAAATTTATTTTAAGATGATTTTATAAGTATTATACCAACAAAACAATTATTGTCAAACTTACGGTATCCTGAGCTAAGTATTTTTTCAATCTGCTGTTATTGAAATCAGCTTTTAAATAGAAGTAAAAAAATAGATGTATTTTAGAATGACAATATTTATAAAAGATAATTTGAACAATTAATACCCGGATAAGTCCGGATAATGGAATCACTTTTTATAATGATTATAGCTTAAGAAGGCCCTGGCCTCTTCTATAATGCTGCTGTGAATTATCTCAACCGATCCTGGTTGCGAATAGACATGGTAGATGAAGCCACCACTCCTATCAGAAAGCCTGTCGACCATTTCAGCACAATACCTTCGAATAGATTCATAGTCATTATTATTTGACATAAATTGAATATCGGCCGGATTGAAGAAACAAATTCTTCCTTTGAATTTTTCCAGATTCTTAAGTCCCATATTATTTTGCTGATCTAAATTTAATACATCAACCCCTATATCAATAAAATCTTCTATAATATCCAGGATATATCCGCAGCAGTGAAATACATATTTCATCTTCTTTTTATGGACAAAATCAACCAGATCCCTCATTTTCTCTTTGAAAAAACTTCTCCAGAGATCCGGGCTTATCATCAATCTATCCTGAAGTCCCCAATCTTCCCAGGTGATTACGGCATCTAATCCGAGCCCACTATATTTCTCAATTGAATCTCTGGCTCCCTGATATAAAATATCTGTAAGTTTCTCAAGTTTTTCTTTCCCGGAATAAAAATCCATCATGAAATTAGAAAATCCCCTGAAATGAATTAAATTAGTCATCATCAAACCGATTCCCCCGATAATAAATTTGTCAGGATTTTCCGTCCTTATTTCCTCTACTCCTTTATACCTGTTATCATCTTTAAAATCAGGGATATTCTCTTTCCATTTATCAAAATTTTTCCAGTCTTTCAAAGGATTTACTACAACCTCTCCCTGGGTGTGGCCAAAATTTCTCCATTCACAACCATATTCATCAAATCCTTTTTTCCCATCGCAATAACTTGTACTAAAATTAATAACTTGCAATATATCAGTTGGAAATTGCTTCAAAAAAATCCCTGGAAATTCTTTGTCTTCTTCAAAGATCTCTCCGATCTCTGTACTTGCCGGCATTCTATCAGGATAATCGAACTCAATAGCTTTTATCACACATTCCTTGCTTGTCTGCATTCTTATTCCTTTTTAGATATATTTAATCCTTATATTCTTGCAATAATTTATTGAATAAAGAAATAGGGTCATGTCCACAGGCATCAGCCGCCATAATAGCTGCGCCGTATTCAGGCGGCATCAGAGGATATTTAACTTTTATATTTAGAAATTCCTTATCAAATATTTGTTCCATATATGACCAAATCTTTTTTGGTGCAGGTTTTAATACTCCACCACCAAAGCAAATATCTATTCCCCCTTCTCCAATTCTTTTTATTATTGCCTTAACCACCAATATGCAATCATCGATCATTTTATCTACAAGCTCCTGTGCAGCAATATCTTGATTTAACCATGATTTGAATACAATAGAACTAATGCCAAAAGGTTTTGTGCCCAGAGTTCTATTCTTAAACACATATTCTGCATAATTATTTTCCGGGACTCCAAGATAATTTAATACTTCTTCTTTTAATAATGTTGGTTCTTTACGGCCATCTGTCATGCGCTCTACCATACTTATTGTCTCTCTACGGATATCAAAAATCCTTCCCACATTCAAATGATCAAATAATTGTTCTCCGCCGTGACTATTTCTATAAGCTGATGTAAATCCGCTTCCAAATTGTAATATTATAGCTTTCTTTCTATTTGTAGCACCCCAGAGAGCTGGTATACCGTCATTGGTCAATTTGATTTTTTTTATTGGCATACCTATATGACTTCCTATTTCAGATAATTGCATTTCAAATTCATCTTTAAAATCTATCCCATTTAACCCAATACCGACATGTTTAATATCTTTTCTTTCTAATCTTGAATTTGAGCAAAGACAATCTACTATATTTGATAAAACCATACTCGCTTCTTTTGATGGCTTGTTGATCACTGCTGACCCTTTATCACTGCATTCTGCTAATATTTTTCCAGTGTGGTCCAAAAGTACTCCCATGGTTTTACTATAACCTCCATCAAGACCTATTAAAAAATTCTTCTTCATTTTTCTTAAACCTTTAAAGATAGATTTAATATTTTCTAGTGGTTATAAAAATATTTCTAAAAATAATATTTTTCATTATTATAAAATTAATATTCTAATACTTGAAACTTGACTTATTTATTTTCACTAAAATTAAATCCTTCCTCCAGCATTGCCAATAAATTAAATATGTTTATATAGTTAGCCACAGAATTCCCGCTACCTAATGCCCAACCACCACCAGAGTAGCATTTCTCTATTAGAAACCTGGTATGGATTCGGATTTCTTCCTCGCTCATTCTACATAACTTGTCCATATCAAATCCTCCAAGTACGGCTAACTCATCGCCATATTCTTTCTTCGCTTCCCATATTGGTTGTATGCCGTCTTCAAAAGAATGTTTAGCGTCCCATCCACAATTAATAATATCGTGCATAATATGTTTTAGGTTACCACAGGAATGAATTATCGCTGGTTTTCCATGTTTATGTATTATTTCAACCATTTTTTTATGCCATGGGAAAAGGAATTTCCTATAAACTTTAGGAGATAGCATTGTGGAAGTTTTAAATCCCATATCATCACCTAAAACTAAAGCTCCAATGACATCAAGTGAAGCTAACTTGTCAAAATAATCTAAAATTCTGATTGATACCGCTTCAAATGTATCAGAAACTAATTTTTCATTTTCATATAAAAGGTAGCTGATTCCCTCAAACCCGAGTATACCCATAGTAATTTCCAGTGGTCCGGAGGATAAGCTGATAACTTTCATTCCATCAGGAATTAGATCTGCTGTCAGCTCATAAGCAGAATAATCAATAGAATCCATATCGGGCCATGGATATTCTTCAAAGTCTTTATTATTCTCAATAACCTTATCAGAACCCCTTATATAATTCCTGTAACCTTCCCTGGTCATTGTCCTGGACATTTCCATTCTTGGGAATAATAAGTTTTCATCTACAGCTTCAACATTGATATAATCATAACCAAGATTATACATATATCTTATATGCTTTCTTAATCTCTTCTCATTACCCAAACTTAAAAGTTCATCTTTTTTAAAATCTTTTTCACCATTTTCTAGTAATCCAGTCACCTCAAGAATTTTGTGCTCAACTTCAATATCATTCCATATTTCAAATAATGGAATTCTATCTGGAATAGATCTGCGCTCTAATATATCCAGTAATCTATTAAAGTCCGGGTCCGGTTTAATTTTTAGTTTTCTCATAGTATATTTTAATTTTCAAATCTTTTGCTCAATATTTAATATATACCAAATTCATGAGATGCCTCCGCCATAACTAAAATATTCTCTGGAGGAACATCTGCTTGAATATTGTGTACTGGTGCTACAACATATCCACCCATTTTACCAAATTCCTTGATTATTGCTCCTTCCCTAAGAAGACTACAGCTTTCAAAGAAGTGAAATTTTTTTTAATTATTCATAAAGATATTTCTGTATAGCCAGGATTTAAAAAATAATATATGTCACATTAAAAGGCCAGGTCTAAGTCTATATTATCAATTAATAATCCACATAAAAATCTTTAAAATATCATAAGGTTTAGATTATTTATTGGTATTATACCTATATAATAAATATTTTTCAATAGCCCGAATACTTCAGTAGCTCAAAAAATATATAGATATTAAAAAGGTAAAATTAAGATATTAGATGAATTTTGTGTTATTTCCCGCACTTTCAGCTGAAATTACACTCTCTTAACAGAAGGGGATCTAAACTCTTTTTTTGATAACCCTGGCGGGTACTCCTATTGCAATCGAGTTTTCACTTTCAATATTTTTAGCGACAAGGGAACATGCTCCTACAATACTTCCACTACTAATTTTTACTCCATCTACAACATTCACAGAGGCACCAAGCCAGACATTGTCTTCCAATATTATTCCCCCTTTTAAGTCAAGGCCCTGTTCCCTGATTGCTTTATCAGGATCATTGAAGTGATAGGTTCCTCCTCCTATCAGGTAGACATAAGCCGAAATAAGCACATCATTTCCGATCTCCACTTTACTTTTTCCTACTGCATGTATAGTGGCATTTATCCCTATAACAGTATTATTTCCAATTCTTATGGAACCATTCTTACAACTTAGAACAACATTCCTGCTTACTATTACATTTGTCTCCTATTTGAATTCCGTTATTATCATTTCCTTTTGCATCAAGTACGCAATTATCCTCAATAATAACATTATTACCTATTACAATTTTTGCAGGGTGCCTTATGGTTATGCCTCTTCCAAAAATTACATTTTTCCCAACTTTTCTAAACATGCCTCTGTAAAATACTTTTCTAAGCATAAGTCCCAGTGCCCCGGGAGTATTACAAAAAAGTGTCGTTACTATCTCAAATTTTAAGATTTTCCAGAAACTTATATTACCAAGATAGAGAGACCTGTATTTTGAAAAATTAGTAATATTTTCATCCGTTACGTCTCCGTGAATTTTTTCACTATTCACAAGAATGTTTCCTTTCTATTCTTCCTGATCTCATGAAGTTTTTTAACTACTCTTCTTTCTATGTGTACTATAAACATCTTTCCACTTCGCTCATACTCTATTCCTGACTCGAAAATAAGGTGTTTGTTTCGCTGTTGAAATTCTTTCAATGCCCGTTGTTGCCCAAGTTCTTCACCTTCAGTAAATGAGTACCAGTCATCAAATACAACTATGGTCTTATCTGTAATCAATCCTTCTAACCAATCCAGCGCAGTACGGGTTGATGAATATAGATCGCAATCCAGCATAACAACACCTGCATGTTTGGCTGCTATGTCTTCCTTTAGTTCTTCATTCAATGTATCATCGAAAAATCCTTCAATAAGCCGTACTTTCTTAAAATCCATTCCGTGCTGACGCAGATTCTTCTCTACTTTCTGGCGATTATAGGTAATTGTCCTTCGAAGAACCGTCCTCCTGTCGTGTCTACATCCTCTACCGGAGGAAGCCCCTGGAATGAGTCAAAGCCATAGAAGTTCGTTTCAGTAAGCCCCAGCTTCTGTGCCGCCTGATAGGCTACAAAAAATGTGTAACCCTTATATAGCCCAAATTCGTAGTAGTCGCCGATCGGTTCATCCGTATGAAGTTCCCTGGCCAGCTCGAAAGCTTTCTCGATTGCACCTGGTGCCCCTGGACTTAGTGATTTAAATCCTGGGTTCATGGCATGATACACCCGTGAACCAAGCCGGAAAATCGGCGGAAAACGCTTTAAGACTGATTCCAGTTTTTTCTTTATTGCCATAGCTTAACCTACACCTTTCTAACTCAATTCCATCTATCTCCGCCTATGAAGCATAATATCTACTTTTTAGACAAGCCTGTTTAAAATACTGATCTGCTGCTAATGCGAGGTCACCAGGCAGATCAACTCCGGATTGAAAGCCAATCTCCTGATTCGCTCGCGCTAAGACAAACCTCCCTATATGCAAACTGTGATTAATTATAACTGAAAGTCCTGTAAATCTTAAGATAAATGTCCATCATCCCAAATAATAAACCTGAATATCAGCTGCCCATAGAATTACAAATACTACTTTATTTATTCTAATTCTTCAATTAGATCTAATTGAAGCATTTAATAGTGATTGGTGAATTTAACCAAATCAATATTTGAGGCAATATTATTTTAAATCAATTAAAGCAAAATACTTTTAACTTCTAACACATTTCTTCGGTTGATCATTTTATAAACCGGTGTTTGTACTGTATAATCCATTTTAATAATTGATTATAAATAAGAGTCTGGTTTATGGGTAAAGGTCAGGGGAAAAATATTTACTGTAAAACCAGGATCAGTACCGGTCCCATATCTTTGATCCTGCACATTTTAGTATCCTTAATACTGGTTTTTGTACTTTCCGGATGCGGGGTCTTTGAAGGAGAATTTTTTGGTAAAAAGTTTGGAGAAACGTCGCAGGATGCTGATGGATCTTCTTTTGAAGAAGCTGGTGACCTGGTAGATGAGGTAAGCGATGGCGAGGCTTCAATTGGTGATATTGATGAAGATGATCAGATGGATGAGGAATCCGGGGAATCAGAAATAGAAGACAGTTCGGAAAATAATGAATCAGGTGATGATACCCGGATCGGGCTCCCCCTTGAAGAGCTGCGCTTCAATTTTACTGAAGCTATGAAACATTTCAGTGATGAGTCATTTGTGATAGCCGAGTATTATCTTAATAGGATTGAGAAAGACTATCTTGTCCTCCAGGACCATATATTCTATTACAAGGCAAAAAGCCTGCTCATGCAGGAAAAATATGAACAATCCGGGCAGTATTATAATAGGGTGATTGATAATTTTCCTGATAGTATCTGGACCGAAAAAGCTAAGCTTGAGACTGCAGATCTTTATTATATCCAGGAAGATTATATTTCTGCTGAGGAAAAATACTCTGATTTCCTGTCATCCTATCCTGAATCCGAATATATGCCTTATGCTGAATACCAAAAAGCAGTCTGCCTTGTAAATAATGAGAAGGCTGCTGATGGTTTTACAATTTTTAAAAAAATATGGCTGGAGAATCCTTCAAGTGAGTATTCTTCACTGGCATATAAAGAGATAGGTGTCCTTGAAGAGTCCGGACTCATCTCAAAGTTCCAGCCTTCTCTCGAGGAACTGTTTAAAAGGGGTGAGAATCTTTTTTACAGCTATTTTTACCAGGATGCAGTAAATGAATTCATTCAGATATTAAATGATTATGATATAAAAGCGCTATCTTCAAATATTTATTCCGAGACCAGCTTCAGGCTGGGGATGAGCTACTACAATATGGCAGACTATAAAAATGCCAATAAGTGGTTGACTGCCTGTTATGAAGATGCTCCTGCAAGCGGCATAACTCATGCGGCCCTGTTCTTCCTGGGAAGGGCACATACTAATCTGGGAAATAATAATAAATCCATTAACTATTATAAAAAATTATTAATTGAATATCCTTCAAGCAGTTATGGAGATGATGCATTATACAGGATGGGAAGGCTTTATTCCATAATGGGTGACACTGATAAGGCAATGGAAAGTTTTGAAAAAGTATTTGATGATTATCCATCAGGCGATAAAACTGACGAGTCTCTCTGGGAGCTTGGCTGGATGCAGTACAAGAATGGGTATTATACTTCTGCAAAAACTACATTTTCAAATATAAGTTCCCATTATAGAGGGACTTTACTTGAAGAAAAGGCCCTTTTCTGGGAAGCAAATACATCCAAAAAACTCGGAGACAATGATGCTGCTGTCGATCTGTACAAACAGATAGTCAATAATACGACATATTCTTATTATACTTTTGCAGCCGCTGAACTGGCAAAGGAGCTGGGGACAACTATAACTATCCCCACAGTTAATAATCAATTATCCCCGGAAAATCCCGGGTTAGAGACTCTTCTGCCTGATATTTTTAAGACTCTCAATATGGAATATGAAAATATAGATGGCAGGGTCGACCATATTACAAAAGCTGTTGAACTGCTTAACCTCGGATTTAATGCCAGTGCTTCTTTTGAGATCGAATCCGGAAGCAGTGTTCTCAAACAAGATCCAAAAAGGGTTCTTGAGATTGCAACCTTCTATTATAAAGCTGATGATTTTTCCAGCTGCCAGAAAGTCATATATAGCAATTTGAACAGTATTAGAGCAGGCCTGTCAGGGGATTACCTGGATTATGCCTATTATCTCTATTATCCATATGGTTTTGAAGATATTGTAAATAGATTTTCTGCTGACTATGACCTGGATCCCCTCTTTGCACTTGCCGTTATGCGCCAGGAATCAAGTTTCAGGCCTGATGCCGGATCATATGCGGGTGCGCAGGGACTCATGCAGATAATGCCGGCTACGGGAGCAAGCATTGCAAAACAGATCGGGCTATCCGGGTACCAGGATTCTATGCTGGCTGATCCGGAGGTCAATATACAGATGGGAACATACTACCTCAGGCAACAACTGGATAATTTTAGCGAAAACCTGGTATATTGCCTGGGTGCATATAATGGCGGTCCGGGGGCGATGTCCGGATGGGTCTCAAAATGGAGCAACCTTGAAACTGATGAGTTTATAGAAAATATTACATACCTTGAGACCAGGGACTATATAAAGAAAGTAATGGGTAATTATTATTTCTACCAGATGCTTTATCCGTAATAAACTGCCACTACTTATATGAATTTAAATAGAAGGAGCCATGCCGAGATAGTCAGGGCAGATATTATAGTCGTAAGTATTAACGCAGATGCCAATAGCTGATAGTTCGACCGGAGTTCCTTTGCCATTATATAGGCTGCAACAGCAAGCGGTGTCGCGAATAAAATGACCATCACATTCCTGTCAAAGGTTTCTACCTTAAAAACGAATGTGCTTAGAAGAAATACAATCAAGGGCAATAATATAAGTTTATTAAAACTTATATATGACACGATCTTAAAATCATTCTTGAGATGGACAAATTTAAAAGAGGCTCCTATTGAAAAGAGTGCAATTGAAACTGTCATTTCAGATATTATATCAAGTGAACTGTGAAAGACTTCCGGGACAGGGATCCTAAAATATGAAAAAAGTATGCCTAACACAACTCCTATGATCATCGGATCTTTTACAAAACTTAGAAGTAATTTTCCAACTCCCATACCTTCTTCTTTGCGGTTATAGAATTTAAAGATGATGATAGTCACTATTATATTTATTGGTACAAGGAAAGCTACGACAAGGCTTGCTTTTGCAAGTGCAAGGTCACCATATGCAGCCAGTATGATGGGAAATCCCACAAAAGCCATATTGCACCTGAATGAGGATACAATAATGGCGCCTTTTGTCTTCCCGCTCCTCTTGATCACAAGATTTATAAGTATTGTCAGTAATATAAACAAGGCATATGCCAGGTATATTACTTTTACTATCTGGACATTAAAAATGTCACTTAAACTATAATTGGTAATAGTGAGGAAAATAAGTGCGGGCAGCCCGATACTGTAGGCAAGCTTGTTGAGAAGGCTGACTCCATCCTCGCTTATTATGTTTTTCTTCCTTATTAGAAACCCGATAGCTATAACGATGAAGATCGGGCCAGTTATGCTTATGACCTCCAGGAGCATGCTTAAAAATTTCATCTGCTTCCACCGGCCTCATGCTCAAAGGAACTGCAGACTTTTAGTAAGCCTTCTTTTTTCTGTTCTGATTCCAGGGAATTTGCGATCTCTTTTGCCTTTCCCAGATAAAATTTCAATCTTGATCTTGCATGTTCTATGGCATCTGTTTCCGATAACGCAGTGAGCAGTTTATTGATATCTTTATTATTTATTTCTTCTTTAGTAAAAAGATCCCTTATCTCCTTCTTGAATCTCCGGTTTCTAATGGCATATATAATAGGAAGGGTAATATTTCCCTGACGGATATCATTTCCGGTAGGCTTGCCGATATTTTGAGACATCTTTCTTTCATCCATATCGAGGAGATCGTCATTTATCTGAAATGATATACCTAAGAATTGGCCGAATCTCCGCATTTTTTCCACTTCTGTCCTACGGGAGCCTGAAAGCATACCTCCCAGCGCACAACTGACCTTAAAAAGAGATGAAGTCTTTTCGTTTATTTTTTTAAGATAGTCCCTCTCACCCTGTCCAAGTTCTTTCTTAGTCTTTATCTGGTCAAATTCTCCTCTTACAAGATTCTGGGCAGCGACTGACATCTCCTCCAGAATTTCCGGATTATTGTATTTATTTAATAAAGAAAAGGTCTGGGTGAAAAGATAATTACCTACATACTTTGCAGTATCCCTGTCATATGCATCATGAATAGTCCTCTTCCCCCTTCTGAGAAAAGAATTATCAATAATATCATCATGTATCAGAGAAGCAGTATGTATTATTTCAATAGATGCTGCTGCATGGATGAGATAGTCTATATTAAAATCTTTATCTTTGGCACAAATGAAGAATAGTCCCGGTCTTATCCTTTTGCCTCCGGCCAGTAGTG